>JAESFU010000105.1_pt1 | contig 143162 bp, 130 predicted proteins | sample 9269461 | NCBI WGS metagenome assembly JAESFU01 (sample SAMN14502556, study PRJNA617107) | algae metagenome | isolation source: Stenomitos rutilans HA7619-LM2 and co-occurring heterotrophs from cave walls | place: USA: Waikapalae cave, Hawaii | collected 2009-07-28
CTCATGATTGCGCCACTGGAGTGGCGCGCTCCAATGAATTTCACCGCTTCTCGAAGATGATGCTCTGCACGGCGCGGCCGAAATAGCCTCGGCGGTCGGCGAGACGTGCTGCGGCAATGCCGACCGAATCCGGCCCGATCCAGGTCTCGGCGTCGAGCAGCACCCACTCGCCCACCGGCTCGCGGCCGAGGCTGACGGTCAGGTCGGCGTTGATGAACGTCCACTCGTTCATGTCGAAGACCGACGAAGTGCCGTTGCAGAAGTCGGCGGCGATGACGGCGCGCATCAGCGGCGAGATCGCGGCGCCCTCCACGATCGGGCGGGTCGCGCGATACCAGACGGCGGCGGGGCCGGGGATGCGGAAGCCGCCCTTGGCCGTGCGCATCTCGATGCCCTTGAGGAACGGCGTTTCGGTCGCGAAGAAATCAGGCGGGGCACAATCCTCCGGCATCGCGAGCGAGACCGGCGGGCCGTTGGCGATCGCCGGCATCTCCCTGGGATCGATGCGTATGCGCAGTGCGTTTGCGCGTACGACCTCGGTGCCGTCGGCCAGCAGCCGCACCGACACGAGCTGGATCTTGCGGCCTTCGCGGATAATGTCCGTCTCGACCGTGAGCGGTGCCACCGGCACCGGCCGCATCAGGTCGACGGTGAGGCGCGCCACTCGCATCGGCACGGGTGAGGGCAGGTGCTCGACCGCCCAGCAGATCAGCGACGAGGGCGCCGCCCCATGCTGCAGTTTCGGACTCCACGGACCGCCGGCAAAGGGGCTCGTCTCGGCAATGGCACCTTCGACGCGGTAGATCGCTTCCATACGCTTCAGCTCCGTGAGGGCGCGCTTTCATAATGGCCGACGCCATGGGCTGCAATCGCTTGACCATCTCCTGTATTTAACATATTTGTTAAATATGGATGTTCTTTCCCAGACCTTCTCGGCGCTCGCGGACCCGACGCGTCGCGCCATCCTCGCGCGGCTTGCCGGCGGCGGTGCCACGGTCGGTGAATTAGCCGAACCGTTCGACATGTCGCTGCCCGCGGTGTCGCGCCATCTCAAGGTGCTGACCGATGCAGGATTGATCGAGCGCCACACCGAGGCGCAGTGGCGCCGCTGCGAGCTGCGCGGCGAGGGGCTGCGCGCCGCGGCGGACTGGATCGATCACTACCGCAAGTTCTGGGAAGCGAGCTTCGATCGCCTCGATGCCTTCCTGAAGAGCACCGATCCCGCGCCCGAACCGAAGAAAGGAACGTCCCGTGCCCGACGCAAGACTCGATAACAGCACGCTGCATCTCAGCCGTATCTTCGATGCGCCGCGCGAGCGCGTGTTCGAGGCCTGGACGAAGCAGGAGCAGTTCGTCCAGTGGATGTGCCCGCCCGGCGTGGAGATCACGCTGTGCGAGATCGACGTACGGCGAGGCGGCGCCTGGCGCATCGATGGGCGTAACGAGCGCGGAGTCTTCTCCTCCTCGGGCGTCTACCTCGAGGTCAACCGGCCGGAGCGGCTGGTCTTCACCTGGGCGCACCATGCCGATGGCGACTTCGCGCGCCCGCGCGGCCATGAGACGACGGTGCGGGTCGAGCTGCGCGACGCGGGCAACCGCACCGAACTCACCCTGATCCACGGTCCGTTCGCCGGCACCGAGGATTTCGTCTGCCACCAGCAGGGCTGGGACGGCAGCTTCGACAAGTTCGTAGCTTTCCTCGGGAGGACCGCATGACGGCGCACCCTGTTGTTTCCCACGAGGCCTGGCTGGCGGCGAGCCGCGAGCTTCTCGCGAAGGAGAAGGAATTCACGCGGCTGCGGGACGAGCTGTCGCGCGAGCGCCGCGCGCTGCCCTGGGAGCGGGTCGAGAAGGACTATGCCTTCGAAGCGCCGGAGGGACGCGTCGCCCTTCCCGACCTGTTCGGCGGTCATAGCCAGCTTCTGGTCTATCACCTCATGTTCGGGCCGGACTGGACCGAGGCCTGCAAGAGCTGCTCGTTCTGGGCCGACAATTTCAACGGCATCGACGTGCATCTCGCGCATCGTGACACGGCGCTGGTCGCCGTCTCGCGCGCGCCGCTGGCTACGCTCGAAGCCTACAGGAAGCGGATGGGCTGGACCTTCCGCTGGGTCTCCTCGGGCGAGAGCGACTTCAACTTCGATTACAAGGTGAGCTCGCGCCCCGGCGAGGACGAAATGGACTACAATTTCGCGACGATGAAGGTCGGTCCGGGAGAAATGCCGGGCTTCAGCGCCTTCCGTCGCGACGAGAGCGGCGCGATTTATCACACCTACTCGACCTACGCGCGCGGCGTTGACATGTTGAACGGTGCTTACCATCTCCTCGACTTGACCTCGAAGGGCCGCGACGAGGATGGGCTTTCCTTCACCATGAGCTGGGTGAGGCGCCGCGACCAATACTGAGAAGGGAGCGGTTGTCATGAAGGCGGTCTGGCAAGGCAAGGTGATCGCCGAGAGCGACCGCACGCTCGAAGTCGGTGGCTATCGCTACTTTCCGCGCGATGCCGTTCGGATGGATCTGCTGAAGCTCACGCCGAAGACCGGCAACGACCTCAAATGCCCGCACGGCGTCCAGTTCTACGACGTCGTCGAGGGCGAGACGCGCAGCCCGCGGGCCGCCTGGTCCTACGAAGCGCCGCAGGAGAAGATGAAGCCGGTCGATCACTGGATCGGCTTCTGGGAAGACGTGAAGGTCGACTAGTTTGTTATCCCGACAATATCTCCGTCGTCTCGACCGAAGCCGAGCGTAGCTCGGCGGAGTGGAGAGACCTGCTCTCCACGACTTGCCGGCTTTTAACAGAGAGAAGGTCTCTCCACTCCGCGCCTTCGGCGCTCCGGTCGAGACGACGGGGAGCAAAAGAAAACGGCCGGCGAATGCCGGCCGTTTGAACTTCAGTCCGAAGCGTCTTAGCGCGCCGGCGAGATGGACGTGATCGTCAGCGGCGTGGTCATGCCGATCACGACGTCGCCCACCTTGATCTTCTTCAGCATGTCCTGCTTGGCGATGGAGTTGGCCGTGTAGGTGCGGACCGGGCCGCCGCGGCCGTCGATCACCGAGACCATGTTCTTGGCGAGGTCGACGCCGACGACCGTGAGCGTGAAGCGGCCGGCCTCGACGTCGGTCTGGTTCGGCGTGCTGGCCATCTGGTCCTTGCGGGCGAGCTGCGAGCCCGGACCCTTCTGGCGCAGGTTCAGCATCGTCACCACCTCGGTGTAGGTGACGTTGGCCATCGAACCGTCGTCGATCGCCGCCAGATTGCGGACACCGTCGGCAACCGGAAGGATCACCAGCTGGCCGTTCGGCAGCGTGAAGGCGACCGTGCGGCTCTCCGGATCGGCCGTCTCGATCTTGACCCGCTGCGTGACGACGTCGTTGAAGGCCACGCCCTCGCGCGGCACCGCCGTCACCTGCGCCGAGGCCTGCCCGCCGGGCAGGCTCACGCCGATCGCCAGAACGGCCGCGAACAGGGAAACGCCAGCGGTCATCTTCATCGAACGGATCGTCATTGCCGTGTACCTCGCAAAACCCCTAACGCGCCGGACAATAGCGATCCGAACCGGCGAAGCAACCACCAAGGGCGTGAGGTTTTCAGGCAAAATGGGACAACACGGCCTTTGCGACGGCGTCGGGCTGGTCGAGATAGGCCAGATGGCCGGCGTTGGCGACGGTTTCCACCCGGGCCGCGCCGTTGATCCCCTTGGCAAACTTGGCCGCATAGCTCGGCGGCAGCACGCTGTCGCGCTCGCCCCACAGGATCAGGGTCGGCGCCTCGATCAGTCCCAATCGCTTTTCGAGCCGCGTGTTGCCGAGTGGCCAGAAGGCGCGGGCGGCGGCTTCGGAGGCCCGCGTCATCTCGATCGGCCATTCGACCGAATTGGCGCCCTCGGGTACGGCGACCAGGTCGTTCCAGTTGGCAGCCTCGGCGCACATCAGGCCGGGCAGCACGTCCTTGCGCTGCGCCCAGGGATCGGCGGCGGGCTCCTTGTCGTCGAACAGGCCGAAGGGAGCGATCAGGACGAGCTTGCCGACATGGCCGGGGAAGATCGCCGCCATCTCGGCCGCGAAGGCGCCGCCCACCGAGGCGCCCACCAGGTCGGCGCCGGCGAGGCCGGCCTTGTCGACGATCTGGCGCACCGCCAGCACCCAATCGAGATGCGTGTCGAGCTCGGTGTGCCCCGTCGCGCCGGGATAGCCGGGCAGGGACGGCGCAATGACCGTGCGGCTTTCGGCAAGCTTGTCGAGGAAGGGCAGCCAGCGCGGCAGGCCGCCGAGGCCCGCCAGGAAGCCGAGCTTGGGGCCCTTGCCCTTGGTCCAGACGCGGCAGGGATGGCCGTTGACGTCGACGGTGGTCGTTGCAGGCTGGGACAAGACTCTACTCCGCGGCGACGGTCTGCGGACGGAACGCCGGGATGGCGGCGCGCTGGTTCCGGGCCATCGGCTTGGGCCACCACTTGTTTTCCCATTCGCCGAACAGGTCCTTCACCTTGGGCATCACCTTCTCGGCGAACAGGCGTGTGTTGTACTTGGTCGTGTCCTTGCTCATGTTGCCGTACTGCAGCAGCAGCATGAGGTTGCCGACGTTCAGGCTGGTGCCGACATGGCGGATCTGCTCGACCACCTCGTCGGGCGAGCCGATGAGGACGTAACCGCCGTCGACGATGTCCTTCATGTTGGTGGCCTTCAGCGCGGCCTTGGTCGCGGGATTGGCGACATTGGCCGCCTTCTGCATCATGCCCTGGATGCCGGAACGCTGGGTCGCCTCGGTCACATAGCCCGGCGGCGTCGCGAAGCGCGCGTCGACATGCAGGCAGCGGCCGTAGAAATACTCCGCAGGCTCCGTATAGAGATCGAGCGCCTGCTGACGGCTTTCGGCCACGCCGACGAACTGCAGGAAGCCCGCGCGGTAGGGATTGCGGTCCTTGCCGAGCTTGTCCATCTCGTTCCAGAAGCCCTGCATGGTCGCGAGCCCGGCCTTGTAGCCGTAGTACGAGAGATAGCAGTAGACGTAGTCCATCTCCGCGCACCACCGCCACGTCTCGACCGAGCCGCCACCCGGAATCCAGATCGGCGGGTGCGGATCGTCCTGGATCGGCCGCGGCCAGATGTTGACGTAGCGCTGCTGGTTGTAGCGGCCGTTGAAGGCGAAGGTGTCCTTCTCGGTCCAGGCCCGCTTCACGAGATCATGCGCCTCGAGATAGCGCTCGCGCAGCAGGCTGGGGTTCTGGCCGTAGGCGTAGCAGGTGTCCATCGGCGAGCCGACCGGGAAGCCTGCAATCAGCCGGCCGCCCGAGATGCAGTCGATCATCGCGAATTCTTCGGCGACGCGGGTCGGCGGATTGTAGAGCGCCAGCGAGTTGCCCATGACGCAGAGCGCGGTGTCGGTCGTGCGGCGGGCCAGCGAGGAGGCGATCAGGTTGGGCGAGGGCATCAGGCCGTAGCCGTTGGAATGATGCTCGTTCACGCAGATCGCGTCGTAGCCGAGCTCGGCGGCGTATTCGAGCTCGTCCATGAAGTCGTTGTACATGTGGTGCGCGCGCTTGGGGTCGAACAGCGACGAATGGATGTCGACCCACACCGACGGGTGCTTCTTGTTGAAGTCTTCCGGGAGCTCCGTGTACGGCATCAAGTGGAACCACATGAGCTTCATGGCGCCTTCTCCCTAAACTCGAGCTACTTGGTAAACGCTCGTTTACCGGACAACCCTGCCGCGAGTTGAGCGGACGAGCAATGTCGGATTTCCGCAGGGCAGGGGTAATTTTGTTGTTTTTCCCCCGTTCAAATCGTTCCGAATCGTATTTTGTGCGTTGCACTCTCGCGAATGCAGCAATAGTTTCGCTGCAACGCAGGAGGATTTGCCATGTCCGTCGTCGCTTTCGCGGCTCGCCCTCATCCCACGGCCAACCAGCCGAAGAAGGATCTCTACGAAGTCGGTGAGATTCCGCCGCTCGGGCATGTGCCGAAGAACATGTACGCCTGGGTCATCCGGCGTGACCGCCACGGGCCGCCGGAACAGTCCATGCAGCTCGAGGTCGTGCCGACCCATGCGATCGGCGAGGACGAGGTGCTGGTCCTCGTGATGGCCGCCGGCGTGAACTACAACGGCGTGTGGGCCGGCCTCGGCCTGCCAATCTCGCCATTCGACGTGCACAAGCAGGCGTTCCACATCGCGGGCTCCGATGCCTCGGGCATCGTCTGGGCGGTCGGCGCCAAGGTGAAGCGCTGGAAGGTCGGTGACGAGGTCGTCATCCATTGCAACCAGGATGACGGCGACGACGAGGAGTGCAACGGCGGCGACCCGATGTTCTCCACCAGCCAGCGCATCTGGGGCTACGAGACGCCGGATGGCTCGTTCGCGCAGTTCTGCAAGGTGCAGGCGCGCCAGCTGATGAAGCGCCCGGCGCACCTCACCTGGGAGGAGAGCGCCTCCTACACGCTGACCCTCGCCACCGCCTATCGCATGCTGTTCGGCCATCGCCCGCACATCCTGCGTCCCGGCCACAACGTGCTGGTGTGGGGTGCGGCGGGCGGCCTCGGCTCGATGGCGATCCAGCTCATCGCGACGGCCGGCGCCAATGCCATCGGCATCATCTCCGATCCGTCGAAGAAGGACTTCGTGATGTCGCTCGGCGCGCGCGGCGTCATCAACCGCAACGACTTCGACTGCTGGGGCCAGCTGCCCGACGTCGACGACCAGGCGGGCTATGCCGAGTACATGAAAAAGTGCCGCAAGTTCGGCGCCGCCATCTGGGAACATACCGGCAAGGGCAACGACGTCGACTTCGTCTTCGAGCATCCCGGCGAGCAGACCTTCCCGGTCTCCTGCTTCGTCGTGAAGCGCGGCGGCATGGTCGTGTTCTGCGCCGGCACCACCGGCTTCAACCTGACGATGGACGCCCGCTTCGTCTGGATGCGCCAGAAGCGCATCCAGGGCAGCCACTTCGCCAACCTGCTGCAGGCCAGCCAGGCCAACCAGCTGGTGATCGAGCGCCGCATCGATCCGTGCATGAGCGAAGTCTTCGAGTGGTCCGACATTCCTAAGGCCCACACCAAGATGTGGAAGAACCAGCACAAGCCCGGAAACATGGCCGTGCTGGTCTCCGCCAAGCGTCCCGGCCTGCGCACCCTCGAGGACGCGCTGGACGACTGAGGTCTCCATCCCGCGATTGCGCCCTCTCCGCCCGCGAAGCGAGGGGAGAGGGAGGGGACCCGCGCGGAGCGCGGGGAGGGTGAGGTGGGTCTTCGCCTGCCGCCCTTCCACCGCTATTGAACGATCCACCACCTCACCTTCCCATTGCTGTGCAATGGACCCTTTCCTCTCCTCCCACTGCGTGACGAAGAGGAGTTCTGATTGGAGACTTGCCGTGCTGCTTCCCGACCTTCTTTCGCATTGCGCCGAAGCCGAGGGTGCGGCCGAACGCCATGAGGCCGCCGCCCGCGAAGCGGTGCGCAAGCTCGTGGCGCCGCAGGGCAAGGTCGATCCGAAGCTGCTGGAGCGCGAGCAGTTCGCCGCGCACGGCTATGCCTGGATCGCGACCTATGTCGCGGCGCTGCGCCAGATGCGGCGCTGGGCCGAAGCGGGCGCAGGCGGCGAACTCGAGAGCCTGATCCTGCAGTCGGCCTATGGCGAGTATCTCGCCCAGCTCAAGGGCGGCATCGCCATCAGCCAGGTCGAGATCGTGCGCCCGGGCGATCTCGCCCTCGACGGTACCGCGCTCGACACGCCTTCCGTTGCGAAGCTCATCGCGGGCAACACGCCGGCGGTGCGCGGCCGGATCGCCGAACTGATTGCGGACGGTCTCGACACCGGTGGCTTCGGCGCGCTCGGGCTCGACGACGAGGCGCTGGAAGAGGTGCGCCGCCAGTTCCGCCGCTTCGTCGACACCGAGGTGGCGCCGCATGCCCATGGCTGGCACCTGCGTGACGAGCTAATCCCGCTGCCGGTCGTGCAGCAGATGGCCGATCTCGGCGTGTTCGGCCTCACCGTTCCGGAGGAGTGGGGCGGGCTGGGCATGGGCAAGCTCGCCATGTGCGTCGTCACCGAGGAACTGTCGCGCGGCTATATCGGCGTTGGCTCGCTCGGCACGCGCTCGGAGATCGCGGCCGAGCTGATCCGCTCGGGCGGCACCGAAGCGCAGAGGAAGAAGTACCTGTCGCGCATCGCCTCGGGCGAGCTGCTGCCGACGGCGGTGTTCACCGAGCCCAATACCGGCTCGGATCTCGCCAGTCTGCGCACGCGCGCCGTGCTGGAGGGCGACACCTACAGGATCAACGGCAACAAGACCTGGATCACCCACGCCGCACGCGCCGACATCATGACCCTGCTGGCGCGCAGCGATGCCTCTAAGCCCGGCTACCAGGGCCTGTCGATGTTCCTGGCCGAGAAGCCGCGCGGCACCGACGCCGATCCGTTTCCCGCCCAGGGCATGAGCGGCGGCGAGATCAAGGTGCTCGGCTATCGCGGCATGAAGGAATACGAGATCGGCTTCGACGGGTTCGAGGTGCCGGCCGCCAACCTGCTGGGCGAGAAGGAAGGCCAGGGCTTCAAGCAGCTGATGGCGACCTTCGAAAGCGCCCGCATCCAGACCGCGGCCCGCGCCGTCGGCGTGGCGCAGAACGCGCTCGAACTCGGCCTGCGCTATGCGAAGGACCGCATCCAGTTCGCCAAGCCGCTCTATGCGTTCCCGCGCGTCGCCGGGAAGATCGCCTGGATGGCCGTCGAAACCATGATCGCGCGCCAGCTCACCTACTTCGCCGCACGCGAGAAGGATTCCGACCGGCGCTGCGACATCGAGGCGGGCATGGCCAAGCTGCTGGCCGCGCGCGTCGCGTGGAGCAATGCCGACAATGCCCTTCAGATCCATGGCGGCAACGGCTATGCGATGGAGTATCCCGTCAGTCGAGTGCTGTGCGACGCTCGCATCCTCAACATCTTCGAGGGCGCAGCCGAAATCCAGGCGCAGGTGGTGTGTCGCGGGCTGATCGAGGGCCGCAACTAGTCGGCAAGTCCGGAGGTGGGTGTAGGCCCAATGAATGTCTTGATCGCCGGAGGCGGCATCGGCGGCCTCACGCTCGGTCTGATGCTGCACCAGCGCGGCATTGCCTGCACCATCCTCGAAGCAGCGTCGGAAGTTCGCGAGCTGGGCGTCGGCATCAACCTTTTGCCGAACGCCGTGCGCGAACTCGCGGCGCTCGATCTGCTGCCCGTGCTCGACAAGGTCGGCATCCGCACCCGCGAGCTGCGCTATGCCAACAGCTTCGGCCAGGTCATCTGGAGCGAGCTGCGCGGCGTCTATGCCGGCCATGACGTGCCGCAGATCTCCACCCATCGCGGCCGTCTGCATGGCCTGCTGTGGCGCGCCGCCGCCGAACGCCTCGGTCCGGCCCTTTGCACCGCCTCTCATGTCATCGACTTCGGTCAGGACGCCACTGGCGTCACGGCGCAGCTCGAGAATGGCGCGACGATACGGGGCGACGTCCTGGTCGGTGTCGATGGCATCCACTCGGCGCTGCGCGCGCTCATGCACCCCGACGATGGCGGGGTGCGCTGGCAGGGCATCGAGATGTGGCGGGGGGCCGTCGACTGGCCGATCCTGTGGGACGGCGCGACCATGTGCATCGCCGGCGATACCCGCTCCAAGATGGTGCTCTATCCGATCGGTCCCGGCGCCACGCCGGACACGCGGCTGCTCAACTGGGCCGTCTACACCCGTCTCGTCGACGCCGGGCCCTCGCCGCCGGGACGGCAGGACTGGCGCCGTCAGGCCGGGCTCGATCGCATCATGCCGCATGTCGAGCAGTTCCGCCTGCCGTTCCTCGATCCCAGGGCGCTGATCAGCGCCTCGCCCGAGGCCAGCGAATATCCAATGTGCGATCGCGATCCGTTGCCGTGGTGGACGCAGGGCCGCGTGACGCTTCTGGGGGATGCCGCGCATCCGATGTATCCCGTGGGCTCCAACGGCGCCTCGCAGGCGATGCTCGACGCGCGCTGCCTCGCGGATCTCCTGGCGCGCGAGGCGCCCGAAGCGGCACTCGCGGCTTACGAAGCCGATCGCCTGCCCAAGACGGCCTCCCTCATTGCGCTCAACCGCAAGGGCGGGCCCGAAAGGGTGATCGACTTCGTAGCCGAGCGCGCGCGCCATGGATTTTCCGACATCGGTGCGGTCGCCACGCACGAAGAGCTTGCCGGTATCGTCAGCGGTTATGCCCAGGTTGCAGGCTTTGCCGTGCCGGACGCGATCAAGCCGAATCGCTGACGCGCTACCATCAGCCGCGTGCTATGCGATGTCTGTCGCGGCCTGATCGAGGGACGCAACCCGCTTCGGGAGAAAGCATGAAGTCGTTCATTGCCGCCGGCGCCGTCGCGATCGTCGCCGCGCTCGGAACTGCGCCCGCCCGGGCGCAAACCATGGCGCAGAGCGTTTGCCAGCAGAATTTCGCCGTCGAGGGAACGGCGCGCGTCACGGCGATGAACTTCCGCACCTGGCGCGAGTTTCCCAACCTGCCGCAGCCGACGGCGCTGAAGAACCTGCGCGCGGCCATGCTGGCCGAAGGGTTTAGCAACATCGGCGTCGATGCCGAAGCCGGCGCCCTCACGACCGTCCAGGAGACGAGCGGGTCCGGCCGTCCGCAGACGCTGCGCGTGACGGCCCGCAAGTCCGGCAACGGCACGCGTGTCGATGCCGTGTTCATGATCCAGGCTGGCCAGACCGCGGATTCCAACTATGTCCGCAGCGCCCTATGCCGCGTGGTCGACGCCGCCAACCTCTGACTTATCAGCCTCCCCATTCAAATGGGGAGGTGTCGCGTCTTACGCGACGGAGGGGTCATGACCCCATCGCCCTCGTAAGACGAGGGCACTTCCCCTTTGCGGACTCCGCAAAGGGGAAGAGATCGCTCTCAGAGCTTGGTGGGATCGCCGAGCTTCTTGTTGAGGGCCGTCGCTTCCATCGCGAGGCGGCTGACCGTGTCGGCGTCGATGGTCATGCCCTTGCGCAGTTCGAGCGTGGCCATCTCGTACTTTCCGCCTGGTTTCAGGCGAGGTTCGATGCCCGTCAGGCGCTTGCCGCGCCAGAAGCCGAACAGCACCCGCTCTTCCTCGGCGCGGATCAGCAGCACAGGACCGTTCGAGAGATAGACGAGGTGGCCCCACTTGATGGCCTCGTCGAAATCCGATGCGGCGCGAACCACGTCGCGCAGCATGCCGACGCAATCACGCCGCCAGCCCCGCAGCGCCTTCACGTAGGCGTCGGGACTGGCGGGCGCGGGGCCACTCTTCATCATGTCAGTCGCGCTTGTCGGCGACCTTGATGCCCATGATCTTCTTGGCCGGGTACTTCTTGAACGTCCCCAGATGGTTGCGCATGCCGAGCTGGAAGGCCTCGATATAGGCCAGCTTGCGCGTCAGGTAATTGTGCTGCTCTTTCGGGTCGAGATAGAGGTTGAACAGCTTCGGATAGGCGTAGCGTTCCAGCACGCCGGTGAAGCCGCCGGTGCCGAATGCGTCGGTCGCGTTGTCGCTCGTGGCCGACAGCACCATCTTGTATTCGCCGCAGCGCATCGCCGAAAAGGTCTGGCTGAGCCAATAGTAATGGTACTTGCGGTTGGAGAGGCCGTCGGGCGCCAGCAGGAACGAGCTCTGGTCAACGCCGTCGATGTAGCGATCCGACGGCAACAGGTCCGAGGCGCCGGCGAGGCCGAGCGCGGTCGGCACAACGTCGTTGAAGTCGAACATGCCGTCGCTCTGGCGGCCGGCGTCGATCATGCCCGGCCAGTACATCAGGCCGGGGACTCGCACGCCGCCCTCCCAGGTCGAGCCCTTGGCGCAGCGGAACGGCGTGAAGGCGGCGTCCGGCCAGGTTTCCATGTGCGGGCCGTTGTCGGACGAGATGAAGATCAGCGTGTCCTCGAGCTGGCCCGACTTGCGCAGCGCCTCGACGAGGCGGCCCATGATCTCGTCGAGCTCCAGCAGCGTGTCCTTGTAGGGATGCCGGGCCGGCGATTTTCCGAGGAACTTCTCGTGCGGATAGTTGTCGAAGTGCGCGCCGCGGGTGCAGTGATAGAGCAGCCACGGCTTGTCGGCCTTGGCCTGCTTGGCGATGAATTCCTCGGAATACTTGCACCACTTCTCGTCGAGCTCGGAGAGGACGGGGATCGTCACCTCCTCGACGTTGGTCAGTTCCTTGCCCTTGGTCGCATGCACGAAGCAGCGATTGAACGGCATGTTCTTGATCCACTCGGTGCGCGCGTCCGAATAGACGATCTCGGGGAAGAAATGCGGGTCGCGCCATTCGGTGTACATGTCCGACACCGAGAGGAAGCCGTAGAAATCGTCGTAGCCGACATGCTGCGGCTGGCTTTCGACATTCTCGCCGAGATGCCACTTGCCGACGGCCTGCGTGGTGTAGCCGGCTTGGCTGAGCAGCATGGGCAAGGTGATCTCGCCCTGCAGGCCGCCGGGCTCGCCGTACATCGGCGGGCGGTGGAGGCCGTGGCGGTTGGGCACGCGGCCGGTATGCAGCGTGGCACGCGAGGGAGAGCAGGAGGGTTCCGAATAGCAGGACGTGAGCTGCAGGCCACCGCGCGCGATCTTGTCGAAGTTGGGCGTCGGTGCACCGACCGCCACGCCACCGCCGTAGCAACCGAAGTCGCCCCAGCCGACATCGTCCATCAGGTAGATCAGGATGTTGGGTTTCTTCTTGCGAGCGGCGAGTTTCCGCGCGGCGGCTTCGACGTCCTGCTTGTGTACGAAAGCGGGTTCGAGATGGTTTGCCTTGCGCACGGTCTGCGTTGCGATGGCGTCGAATGCCGGCATGTTTCCTCCGTTGAATTGCGCGCAAGCTACCCGCTCGCAGCGTCTATGGCGATGGCGCGTGCGAGCGCAGTCAGCGGCGCGCCGTAGCGCTCGCCAGCCGCGGCCTCGCTCATCGCGGAGCGGGTGAAGCGCATCGATATGCATCCGAGGACGCGTTCGTTCCGGCGAATGGCGACGGCGATGCCCTGCAGCCGGGCGGTGCGCGTCACGACCGAGAAGGCATGGCCCTGGCTGCGGATCCGGGCAAAGGCCGCGGCCAGTTTCGCATCGTAGCGGACGCCGAGGTCGCGCAGGATCGCGCGGCGCTCTTCGTCAGTCGAGAAGGCGAGCCAGGCGCGCCCGAGGGCCCCCGAAAGGATCGGGCTGCGGCGCTGAAGGGCCATCCGCTCGAACGACATGGGGCTCTCGGCCGCGGTCGAATAACGGATGGTGATGGCGCGGTGGCTGATCGACCCGAGATAGAGCGGCCAGCCGTGCTCGTGCGTGAAGCGCTGCATATGCGGCGCAGCCGCATCGACGAAGTGGTCGATGAAGCGGATGCCCTGAGCCAGGCCCAGCACGCGGTCGGTGAGGCGATAGCCGAGGAGGCGGGAAACCTTCGTTGCGTAGCCCAGCTCGATCAGCCCGTTCAGCATGCGCGCGACGGTGGGGCGGGGCATGCCGGTCTCTTCCGCCAGCGCGGCGATGGTGCCGTGGGGGCGCCGGCTCAGCGCCTCGAGGATTGCAAAACTGCGGCGGACGGGCTCGATGGCCATGTGGGCGACGGTATTCCGTAATACGGACTCTGTCGACTTGGTCGAAGCGGCACCCGTAAAACGCGTCTAACCTCGTCGTAACAAGAAAAGACGAGGAAAAATGATCGGCAGACGACAGTTCGGGATGGCGGTGGGCGCGGCGGCCTTTGCGGCACCGGCGATCGTGCACGCGCAGAAGTATCCTGCCGGGCGCGTCACGATGGTCGTGCCTTTTCCCGCTGGCGCGGCGACGGACATCAGCGCCCGCATCTACGCCGAGCGCCTGGCGGCGCTGTGGGGCCAGCCGGTCGTGATCGACAACAAGGGTGGTGGCAACGGCATTCCGGCGGCCGAGTCGGTGGCACGCGCCAAGCCCGATGGCCTGACGATCTTCGCGACCTCGGCCATGACGCAGGCCGTCAATCCGGCGATCTACGACAAGCTGCCCTACGATCCGATCTCGGACTTCGAAGCCGTCACGCGCATGGGCACCTCGCCTTTCGTGCTGCTGGTCGACAAAAACAGCCCGATCAACAGTGCCGCCGAACTGACGGCGAAGCTCAAGGCCGAGCCCGGCAAGTACAATTACGGCGCCGGCGCGCTGCCGGCCCGCGTGGCGTCGGAGCTGTACAAGATGGCTGCCGGAGTCGACGCGGTCTATGTCGGCTACAAGAGCAACCCGCAGGCGATCCCCGACGTCCAGAGCGGCCTGCTGACCTTCATGATGATCGACACGGTCAACGCCAAGATCGCGATGGAGCGCGGTGCGCTGAAGGGCTTGTTCGTCACCGACGCCGAGCGCTACGCCTCCGTGCCCGACATGCCGAGCGCGGTCGAGGCGGGTTTGCCCGACGTGCAGCTCACGACCTGGACCGGCTTCTATGTACCGAAGGGTACGCCGCGCGAGATCGTGCAGAAGATCAATGCCGACATCCGTACCGTCGCGGCGCAGCCGGAGGTGCTGGAACGGCTCGCCGCCCTGGGCGGTGCGCCGCGGCTCATGAGCCCGGAGGAGTTCACGACCTTTACCCGCTCCGAGAAGGAGCGGTGGGGCCAGATCATCCGTCGTGCCAACATCAAGGTTGAATAGGAGAGACCCATGGCAGGATCCCTGAGCGCCAATGCCGGCCCGCGTTATCGTCACAATCCCGACGAGAGTGCACCGTACGAGACGATCACCATCGACAAGCTGACGCCGATCCTCGGCGCCGAGATCGGCGGGATCGACCTCAGCAAGCCGCTGTCCAACCGGCAGCAGGACGAGATCCATCGCGCGCTGGCGGAGAACCTGGTCATCTTCTTCCGCGACCAGCATATCAGCCAGGAGCAGCACATGGCGTTCGGCCGCCTGTTCGGCGATTTGCACACGCATCCCGCCGCGCCAAGCGAGCCCGGCAAGCCCGAGCTGATGATCATCCATGCCGACAAGGATTCGCCGCGCGCCAACGGCGAGGGCTGGCACACCGACGTAAGCTGCGACGTCGAGCCGCCGATGGGCAGCATCCTCTATATCAAGAAGGCACCACCCAAGGGCGGCGACACGCTGTTCGCCAGCATGTACGCCGCCTACGAGGCGCTGTCGGATCGCATGAAGACCTATCTCGACGGGCTGACCGCCGTGCATGACGGCGAGCCGGTCTATCGCGGCCTCTACAAGAACTTCAACGTGGCCGACAAGCCGGAGTATCCGCGCGCCGTGCATCCGGTCGTTCGCACCCATCCGGTGACGGGCAAGAAGGGGCTGTACGTCAATCGCGGCTTCACCCGCTCGCTGGTCGGCCTGCCGCGCGACGAGAGCGACGCGATCCTGCGTTATCTCTACGAGCACATGGAAAACCCGCTGTTCCAGTGCCGCTTCAGGTGGCAGGAGAATTCCATCGCCTTCTGGGACAATCGCTGCGCCCAGCATCGCGCCATGTGGGACTACTGGCCGCACACGCGCAGCGGCAACCGGGTCACGGTGGCAGGCGACAAGCCTTACTGATAATCCTCGGGGCGTGCTGGTCATATTCGATTGCGACGGGGTGCTGGTCGACAGCGAGCCCCTCGCCAACACCTGCTTCGCCCGTGCGCTCCAGCGCGAGGGACTCGACTGGAACGTCGAGGAGACGATGCGCCGCCTGATGGGCCGCTCGATGAAGTCCTGTGTCGAGATCGTCGAGGGCGAACTGGATCGTGCCTTGCCCGCGGACTTCGTCGACCGTCTGCAGGACGACACGTTGCAGGCCTTCCGCGAGGCGCCGCTGCAGGCCGTTGCGGGCGTCGTCGAGGCGATCGATGCGATCGAGGCGGCGGGGATCGCCACCTGTGTCGCGAGCTCCGGCGGTATCGACAAGATGCGCGTGACGCTCGGCATCACCGGCCTGTGGGAGCGCTTCGAGGGCCGCATCTTCAGCTCGAGCCAGGTGCCGCGCGGAAAGCCGTTTCCGGATCTGTTTCTTCACGCTGCCATTCAGATGGACCAGCAGCCTTTCGATTGCACGGTGGTCGAGGATTCGCTGCCCGGCATCCAGGCAGCGCGTTCCGCGGGCATGCGGGCGCTGGCCTATGTCGGTGCACCCCATACGGACGCCGAGGCGCTGCGCGCGGCGGGCGGTCGGACCTTCGATGCGATGTCGGCGCTGCCGATGCTGGTCTGGGCGCCACGGGTATGAGAATGACCGGCTCCTGGTCGATGGGATCGGGGAATGGCGAGCGCGTTGTCGTGGTCGGTGCCGGCATGGCGGGCCTCGTCGCGGCGCGGCTGTTGCATGATTCGGGTTTCGTCGTGAGCGTGCTTGAAGCGCGCGGACGCATCGGCGGCCGGACCTGGACGGACGATCGTGTCGGTGCGCCGGTCGATCTCGGTGGTTCGTGGGTACATGGCGTCGACGGCAATCCGCTCACTCTGTGGTGCGAGAAGCTCGGGGTCGAGTTGGTCGAGAACCAGGGTGAGCGCCTGCTGATCGACAAGCGCGCGACCTCGCCCACCCGCGAAGGCCAGCGCCGCCGCGCGATCATGGGCCGGATGGCCTTCAAGGCCGCCATCGAATGGGCGGGCTGGAAGAGCAAGGCGCTGACCCGTGTCCGCGGACCGCGCTCGATCTCGGTGCGCGAAGCCGTCGAGCCGTTGCTGACGGCGCCATGGCTGCCGGCCATCGACCGGCTGGTGGTGGCGACCTTCGTCGAGATGAGCGAGGGCGTGCAGAGCGCGCCGTGGGATGCGGTCGCGGCGGAGGAGTGGTTTCCGACCGAAGGCCTCGAGCGCAATGCCCAGCCCAAGGGCGGCTACAGGCAATTGATCGACGATGTCGCGCACGGGCTCGACATCCGCCAGGGCGCGGCGGTCGAGCGTGTCGTCTGGAAGGGCGACGGCGTGACGGCGATCCTGCAGAGCGGCGAGCGCATCGAAGCCGACCGCGCGGTGATCGCGGTGCCGGTCGGGCTGCTGCGCGCCGGCCTGCCGGCGCTCGATCCCCTGCCGCCCGAGGCTCAGCGCATCGCCATCGGCCGCATCGGCTATGGCGCCGGAATACTCGGCAAGATCTACCTGCGCTTCCCGCGCCGCTTCTGGCCGGAGTCGCCGAAATGGTTTGGACGCCTGCCGGATTCGCCGCTGCGTCGTGGCGGCTTCAACACCTTCGTCAGCCATCAGCAGGAGACCGGCCTGCCGATCCTGCTCAGCTTCTGCAACGGCCATACCGCGATCCATCTCGACCGCGAGGCGGACGATGCGGAAGTGACGGGCGTTGCGATGCGGTCTCTGCGCGCGATGTTCGGTGACGACATTCCCGAACCCGAGGCGATGGTCTTCCCGCGCTGGCTGAGCGATCCCTGGTCGCGCGGCGGCTATTCCTATCCCGGCGTCGGTAGCGACCCCGACGATTGCACCGCGCATGCGCGGCCTCTCGGCGATCGCGTGTTCTTTGCCGGTGAAGCGACCGAGCCGGTCGAGTACGGCACCGTACATGCAGCACTCTGGTCCGCCGAACAGACGGCCGAGACGATCTTCCGCCTCGCCACCGGCACGGCAGCCTCGCGCGCCGCGCGGCCCTGGGCGGGGGCACGTACTGGCGCGGGCCGGCACAATGCGGGATAAAAGCCCATGACCCTCGCCAACGTCCTTTTCGTCCTCGTGCTGGTGTCTGCATTCGCGACGCTCGGCACGCTGTTCGCCGGCCTGATCAACATGAGCCGCAACCAGGACGGCAACATCGAGGGCAGCCGCCGCAGCAACCGCATGATGTGGTGGCGCGTGCGACTGCAGCTCCTCACCGTCGTGCTGATCCTGCTCTGGTACCTCGCGAGCAGGAGCTAGCCGGTGGCCGTCAATCTCAACCGCATCTATACGCGCGGCGGCGATGCCGGGCAGACATCGCTCGGCCGCGGCGAGCGCGTGGCCAAGCACGATATCCGCGTCGAGGCCTACGGCACGACCGACGAGGCCAACTCGGTGATCGGCCTGGCCCGCAGCGCCATCGCTCGCGCCGGTACGAGCGATCCGCGTCTCGCCGAAGCCGACGCGATGCTGATGCGCATCCAGAACGACTTGTTCGATCTCGGCGCCGACCTCTGCACGCCCGAAGGCAAGAGCAAGCGCGACGAGCCGGCGCTGCGCATCGTGGCTTCACAGGTCGAGCGCCTCGAGCACGAGATCGACGCGATGAACGCCGAGCTGCAACCGCTCAAGTCCTTCATCCTGCCGGGCGGCAGCGAGGCCGCCTCATGGTTGCATCTGGCGCGGACCGTGGCGCGCCGCGCCGAGCGCGGCATGACGCACCTGGCGACCGAGCAGGAGATCAATCCGGAGGCGATCAAATACATCAATCGCCTGTCCGACCACCTGTTCGTGCTGGCCCGGAGGCTCAACGACAATGGCGCAGCAGATGTGCTGTGGGTGCCGGGTGGCGCCCGTTAACGACCCAAGCTGTTGAAAGATATCGGAAAAATCTTTCACCCTGCGATTTTGTGCAGTGCGCCATAGCCTTGACATGATCGGCTCAACACCCCTACACGAAATCCCCTTCGCCGGACGGGTCAGTCCGGCCGCAACTCACCGATAGGCGCAACGCGATGAAAGTGCTGGTCGCGGTCAAGCGGGTCATCGACTACAACGTCAAGATCCGCGTCAAGGCCGACAATACGGGTGTCGAGACGGCTAACGTCAAGATGTCCATGAATCCCTTCGATGAGATCGCCGTGGAAGAGGCGATCCGCATGAAAGAGAAGGGTGCCGCGACCGAAATCATTGCCTTCTCCGCCGGCCCGGCCCAGTGCCAGGAGACGATCCGCACCGCGCTCGCCATGGGCGCTGACCGCGGCGTCCTCGTGCAGACCGACGCCGAGCTGCAGCCGCTGGCCGTCGCCAAGCTGCTCAAGGCCGTGGTCGACAAGGAACAGCCCGGCCTGGTGATCGTCGGCAAGCAGGCGATCGACGACGACTCCAACCAGACCGGCCAGATGCTGGCCGCGCTGCTCGGCTGGTCGGTCGGCACCTTCGCCAACAAGCTGAACGTGGCCGACGGCTCGGTCGAGGTGAAGCGCGAGGTCGACGGCGGCCTCGAGAACATCAAGATCAAGATGCCGGCGGTGATCACCACCGACCTGCGCCTGAACGAGCCGCGCTACGCGTCGCTGCCCAACATCATGAAGGCGAAGAAGAAGCCGATCGAGACGCTGGCGCCGGACGCGCTGGGTGTCGACGTCGCGCCGCGCCTCAAGACGTTGAAGGTCGAAGAGCCGCCGAAGCGCAAGTCGGGCATCAAGGTGAAGACCGTCGCGGAGCTGGTCGAGAAGCTGCGCAACGAAGCGGGAGTGATCTGAGATGGCCGTCCTCGTCGTCGCCGCGCATGACGGCAAGACCGTCCGCGCCAATGTCGCCAACGCCGTAGCGGCCGCGGCCCAGATGGATGCCGAAGTCCATGTCCTGGTGGCCGGCAGCAACGCCGGCGAGGCCGCACAGTCGGCGGCCGCGATCCAGGGTGTCGCCAAAGTGCTGCAGGCCGAGGATGCGGCCTACGCCAACTGGCTGGCCGAGGACATCGCGCCGCTGGTCGTCAAGCTGGCGCCGAACTACAGCCACATCGTCATGGCCGCCGACTCGGTCGGCAAGAACGTGGCGCCCCGCGCCGCGGCCCTGCTCGACGTCGCGCAGGTCTCCGAGGCGATCCAGGTCGTCTCGCCCGACACCTTCGTGCGCCCGATCTACGCCGGCAACGCGATGGCGACGGTGCAGAGCACCGACAAGATCAAGATCGTCACCGTGCGCCCGACCAATTTCAAGGCGGCGGCGGGCGGCGGTTCGGCCGCGATCGAGCAGATCACCGGCACGGGCAGCGCGGGCCTCTCGTCCTTCGCCGGCGCCGAGCTCTCCAAGAGCGAGCGTCCCGAGCTCACCAGCGCCAAGATCGTGGTCAGCGGCGGCCGTGGCCTGCAGAGCGGCGAGAACTTCAAGATGCTCGAGACCCTGGCCGACAAGCTCGGCGCCGGCCTCGGCGCCAGCCGCGCCGCGGTCGATGCGGGTTACGTGCCGAACGACTACCAGGTCGGCCAGACCGGCAAGGTGGTCGCGCCCGACCTCTACATCGCCATCGGCATCTCCGGCGCCATCCAGCATCTCGCCGGCATGAAGGACAGCAAGACCATCGTGGCGATCAACAAGGACGAGGAAGCGCCGATCTTCCAGGTGGCTGATTACGGCCTCGTGGGCGATCTCTTCCAGCTCGTTCCCGAGCTCACCGCCGCGATCGAGAAAAAGTAAGCCAACCCGAGGATACCCATCATGATCAAGCGCATCGGAGTCATCGGTGCCGGCCAGATGGGCGGCGGCATTGCCCATGTCTGTGCGTTGAAGGGCTACGACATCCGCCTCGCGGATGTCGACCAGGCGCATCTCGACAAGGGCATCGATGCGATTGAACGGAACATGGAGCGGCAGATCAGCCGCGGCATGATCCGTCCGGAAGACAAGGACGCGGCGATCGGTCGTATCTCGACCGGCACCGACTACAAGGCGTTCGCCGACTGCGACCTGATCGTCGAGGCGGCGACCGAGAACGAGGCGGTGAAGCGCGAGATCTTCAAGAAGGTCTGCGAGGGCCTGCCGGCCAACGTCCTGCTGGCGACCAACACCTCGTCGATCTCGGTGACGAGGCTCGCGGCGGTCACCGACCGGCCCGGCAAGTTCATGGGCATGCACTTCATGAACCCGGTCCCGCTGATGGGGCTGGTCGAGCTGATCCGCGGTATCGCGACGGAAGAGGAGACCTTCCGCACGGTGCGCGAGGTCGTGGTCAAGCTCGACAAGAAGCCGGTCAATGCCGAGGACTTCCCGGCCTTCATCGTGAACCGCATCCTGCTGCCGATGATCAACGAGGCGGTCTATGCGCTCTACGAGGGCGTCGGCAATGTCGAGGCGATCGACACCGGCATGAAGCTGGGCGCCAACCATCCGATGGGCCCGCTCGAGCTCGCCGACTTCATCGGCCTCGATACCTGCCTGTCGGTGATGCAGGTGCTGCACGAGGGCCTGGCCGATTCGAAGTACCGCCCGTGCCCGCTGCTCGTGAAGTACGTCGAGGCCGGCTGGATTGGCCGCAAGGTCAAGCGCGGCTTCTACGACTATTCCGGCGAGCGCCCGGTTCCGACGCGATAAGACGGCGGGCGGCGCGATGCGTATCGCCGTCCTGCAGTTCGCCCACGAGACGGTGACGTTCCTCCCGAACGACACCACGCTTGCCGATTTCACCTATCCAGGCTCACCGGCCAGCGGCGAAGCGCTGCTGACCCACGATCCCAAGTCCTACATGGGCGGGTTCGTGAAGGTCGCGCGCGAATATGACGGCGTCGAGCTGGTCGGCATCGAATCGCCGCTCTGGCCGAAGACCGGCACCGGCTCGGGCTGGATCACCGAAGAAGCCTACGAGACATTCCTCGGCCGCATGGTTGCGGGCCTGAAGGAGCAGGGGCCGTTCGACGGCGTCTATCTCAGCCTGCACGGCGCGATGGGCGTGCGCGGCGTCGCGCGCCCGGAGGCCGATATCGCGCGGCGGGTCCGCGACGTGGTCGGGCGCAAGGCGTTCATCGTCGGCACCTTCGATCCGCACGGTAACGAGGATGCCGAGTTCCTGGCCCAGGCCGACATGGCCTTCACGGTCAAATACTTCCCGCACTACGACAGCCATCTCCAGGGCGAGCGCGCGGCGCGCATGCTGGTGCGGGCGATCCGTGGCGACTACGCGCCCTCCACGGTGACGGTGAAGGTGCCGATCATCACGCCGACCGTCCTGCAATGGACCGGCGCCTCGCCGTGGATGGACCTGGTGCAGCGCGCGCTGGTCTGGGAAGCGCGCGAGCCCGACGTCTACGTGAACGTCTTCTTCGGCTTTCCCTTCGCCGACGTGCCCGACGTCGGGCTCACTTTTCAGGTCATGACCAACGGTAATGCGGCGCTGGCGCAAAAGGTCGCCGACGACATGTCTTCCTGGGCGTGGCGCCGCCGCAAGGACCTGCTCGACACCGCCAAGGTCTATCCGATTCCCGAGGGCGTCAGGCTCGCCAAGGAAGCGATGGCGCGCGGCGAGACGCCGGTCGTGCTGGCCGACCATAGCGACCGCTCGGGCTATGCGACCTGGATCCTGAAGGAAGTGATCGAGCAGGACCTGTCGGACACGCTGATCGCGACCATTGCCGACGCCAAGACGATCGACTCGCTGAAGGCTGAAGGCGTGAAAGTGGGCGACGCGTTCGACCGGGAGATCGGTGGCCTCGCCGACGAATCCGCCGGCCAGCCGGTTCGCGTCGTCGGCACAGTCATCGGCGCGCACGAAGCCTATGGCACATTGTGGGTGAGCGTCGCCTTCGGTCGCGGTAACGTCGTGCTGATCAGCCGCTATCTCACGCAGATCGTGGAGCCGTCGCAACTCGCCGGCCCGGCCTTCGATCTCGCGCAGTTCAAGGCGATCGCCATCAAGTCGCGCGTGCACTTCCGCCGCGGCTTCGACGATAGCGGCTTCGCCACGACGATCCTGCTGGTCGAGCCGGTCGAGCCTTTCCTCGGCACGGTGCGCCTCGATGGTCTGCCGTATCAAAACGTCGACCTGAAGAAGTTCTATCCCTACGGCGACGTCGACTTTCCGTAAGCGAGAATTCCATGACCAGCCCGCTCTTCCGTCCGTTCACTTCAAAAAACCTGTCGCTGGCCAACCGGCTGGTGATGGCGCCGATGACGCGCTCCAAGAGTCCCGACAGCATCCCGGGCGCCGACGTCGCGGCCTACTATCGTCGGCGCGCCGAAGGCGGCGTCGGGCTGATCGTCACCGAAGGCACCACCGTCGACCGGCCGGCCGCGTCCAACGACACCAACGTGCCCGACTTCCATTCGCCGGCGAGCCTCGAAGGCTGGCGACGCGTCGTCGCCGAAGTCCATGGCGCCGGCGGCAAGATCGCGCCGCAGCTCTGGCACCAGGGCATGATGCGCAAGACCGGCACCGGCCGGAACCCCGAAGCGCCGTCCGATGGTCCGTCGGGTCTGGCGGCGTCCGGAAAACAGGTCGGCCCGCCGATGAGCGATGCCGACATCGCCGACACGATCGACGCCTTCGCCCGCGCTGCCGGCGTTGCCAAGGAGATTGGCTTCGACGCGATCGAGGTCCACGGCGCGCACGGCTACCTGATCGACCAGTTCTTCTGGGGCGGCGCCAACAAGCGCAGTGATGTCTGGGGCGGCGACTTCGTGCAGCGCACCCGCTTCGCCGCCGACATCGTGAAGGCAATTCGTGCCCGCGTCGGTGCGGACTATCCGATCATCTTCCGGTTCTCGCAGTGGAAGCAGCAGGACTTCACGGCGCGGCTGGCTCTGACGCCCGACGAGCTGTCGCGTTTCCTGGAGCCGCTGACGGAAGCCGGCACCGACATCTTCCATTGCTCGACGCGCCGCTTCTGGGAGCCCGAGTTCGAGGGCTCGACGCTCAATCTCGCCGGCTGGACGAAGAAGATCACCGGCAAGCCCACCATCACCGTGGGATCGGTCGGCCTCAAGGGCGCCGACTTCGTGCAGACCTTCAGGACGCGCGAAGACTCGGAGATCGGCGATCTCGGCGAACTGGAAGCCCGGCTCGAACGCGAAGAATTCGATCTCGTCGCGGTCGGGCGTGCGCTGCTGGCCGACCCGCACTGGGCGGCCAAGGTGCGCGAGGGCCGCGTCTCCGAACTCGCGCCATTCTCGGCTTCATCGCTGGCGACACTCGCGTAGTATGCGGCTCCCACCGGGGAGTCGAAACATGCGCAAGATCTTCAAGCCTCTCGTCGCGGCCACGGTGCTCGCTGGCCTGCTGCTGCCCTTCGCGCCGGCTCAGGCACAATGGGTGTTCGTCGCCCGCAAAGCGCTGGGCCGTATCCACCAGATGACCGAAGGCAGCCAGCCGGACGGCCGCGCCGGCTACGACTTCGCGACGGTTCTGCTCGATGCCCATGCCGACAAGATCTTCTCGACCGCGCTGGAGCTCGCGCGCAAGAACCCGTCGGTGCGCATCCTGATGCAGGATCCCGGCACCCGCCGTATCCAGATCGCCCAGGGCGACCGCACCGCCACCTTGAATGTCGTGCCGTTCAACGACGAGGTTTCCCAACTGATGATCGCCGGCCATGCCGGCGCCGGCGAAAGCTCGACCACGTCACTGGTCGTCCAGGCCGTGCTGCGCGTCTGCAAGGAAATGGGCAAGCACTGCGAAGTTAGTAATTGATCCATACCACCTCATCCTGAGGAGGGCGCGCAGCGCCCGTCTCGAAGGATGGGCAACACGCGTGGTGCTCGTGCCCACCCTTCGAGACGCGCTCCTGCGGAGCGCTCCTCAGGGTGAGGACTTGTCTAGCTCTCCCAGTCGAGGCCGATGTCGAGGACGCTGGCGCTGTGGGTCAGCCAGCCGGCTGAAATGAGGTCGACGCCGCTGGCCGCGATGGCCGACGCCGTCTGCGGCGTGATGCGGCCCGAGGCCTCGGCGATGGCGCGGCCGTCGATCATGCGGACGGCGGTGGCGAGCTGGTCGGGCGTCATGTTGTCGAGCAGGACGGCATCGACGCCGGTCGCCAGCGCCTCTTCGAGCTGGTCCAGCGTATCGACCTCGACTTCGATCTTCACGAGATGGCCGACGCCGTTGCGTGCCGCGAGGATTGCCGGCCGGATGCCGCCGGCCACGGCGACATGGTTGTCCTTGATGAGGACGCCATCGTCGAGGCCGAAGCGGTGGTTCATGCCGCCGCCCACGCGGACGGCGTATTTCTGCAGCGCCCGTAGTCCCGGCATGGTCTTGCGCGTGCAGCAGATGCGCGCCTTGTGGCCGCGCACCGCCTCGACCAGCGTGGCTGCACCACTGGCGACGCCGCTCAAATGACCGAGGAAGTTCAACGCGACCCTTTCGGCGGTCAGCATGCCACGTGCCGGACCGGCAATGGTCGCGATGCGGTCGCCGGGCGCGAGCACCGTGCCGTCCGGCCGTTCCACTACGATCTCAATCGATGGATCGACCAGCCGGAAGGCGGTTGTCGCTGCGGCAAGGCCTGCCACGACACCGCGCTGGCGCGCGGCCAGCGCGGTTTTCGCCTTCGCCGATGCCGGCACGATCGCGTCGGTCGTGAGATCGCCGGCGCGGCCGAGATCCTCGAGGAGGGCGGCGCGGACCACCGGTTCGACCATGAGGAGGGGAAGAGAGGGGATCATCGTGATGGCCTCAGATTTCCAGCATGCGTTCGACGGCGCGCCGGGCGGGCTGCGCCACGGCGGGATCGATCGTCACTTCGTGTTGCATCGTTTCGAGCGTGCGGCGGATCTTCGGCAGGGTGATCTGCTTCATGTGCGGGCAGAGGTTGCAGGGCCGTATGAACTCGGTGCCGGGATGCTGGACGGCGACGTTGTCGCTCATAGAGCATTCGGTCACGAGGACGACCCGGGCCGGCCGCTTCGCGCCGACATAGTCGATCATCGCCGCGGTCGAGCCGGTGAAATCGGATTCGCCCACGACCTCGGGTGGGCATTCGGGATGGGCGAGCACCACGATGCCGGGATGTCCGGCGCGCAGCTGGCGGATGTCCTGGGCCGTGAAGCGCTCGTGCACCTCGCAGTGTCCGGCCCAGGTGACGATCTCGACGCCGGTCTCGGCGGCGATGTTCTGCGCCAGATATTCGTCGGGCAACATGATGACCTTCGGCACGCCGAGGCTCTCGACGATCCTTTTCGCGTTGCCGGAGGTACAGCAGATGTCGCTCTCGGCCTTCACGGCGGCCGACGTGTTCACATAGGTGACGACGGGAACGCCGGGATAGCGCTGGCGCAGCAGCCGGACATCGGCGGAAGTGATCGAGGCGGCGAGGGAGCAGCCGGCCTCGAGGTCGGGGATCAGCACACGCTTGGCCGGGTTCAGGAGCTTCGCCGTCTCGGCCATGAAATGGACGCCGGCCAGGACGATCACCCCGGCATCGACCTTCATGGCCTCGCGGGCCAGCGCCAGGCTGTCGCCCACGATGTCGGCCACGCAGTGGAAGATCTCGGGCGTCTGGTAGTTGTGCGCGAGGATCACGGCATCCCGCTCGCGCTTCAGCGCCAGGATGGCGTCGATGTCCTCGGCAAAGGCCGGCCATTCGATGGACGGGATCACCGATTTCACGCGGTCATAGAGCGGGGCGGTTCGGGCCATCAGGTCCGGCGAAAAGGCTAACGACATCTGACACCTCATTATGCTCAATGGGAGCATTAACTATTTATACTAAGAATGAGCATTAATGGCGTCAAGTTTTCAGATTGGGCGGGAGAGGGGGAGTTTGCTGCCGGCGGCCGCGCGCTCGAGGACGACCTCGCGGCGGAAGCGGAACAGCTGGGCGGGGCGTCCGCGCGCTTCCGCCGTGGAGGCACCGGTCGGTTCGACCAACCCCTGCGCATCGATGAGGCGGCGGAAGTTCTGCTTGTGCATCGGCCGCCCCGCCAGGGCTTCGACGGCGCGCTGGAGTTGCAGCAAGGTGAATTCGGGTGGCATTAGCTCGAAGAAGACGGGCCGGTATTTGATCTTTGCCCTGAGCCGCGCGATGCCGGTGGCGAGGATCCGGCGATGGTCGTGGCGCATCGGCATGCCCGGCACCGGATCCGCCGCCGCAGGCGCCTTCGCCTCGGGCACCAGCCCCGCCTCGTAGAGCAGCTCGTAGCGCTGGAGGATCAGGTCCTCGTTCCAGCTCTCGACCCCGTCACCGAAGCTAAGCTCGACCCTCTGCCGCCGTTCTCGCTGGCCGTCCGCCCAGGTCGCCAGTCGTGGCAGGATCGACTGCGCGATCAGCGGTGAGGGGCCGGCGCGCCAATCCTCCCAGGGAAAGTAGCGGTACCAGCTTCGCCATTCGGGATCGCGGGCGCCGGCCGACAGGCGCTCGCGGGTGAGGCCGAGATAGCTGATCGACACGATCCTCTGATTTCCGTCAGAGCCGGGCCGGTTGCGGTCGGCGAACGTGTAGAGCTGCTCGACATAGCCCAGCGGATGGTTGGTCTGCCGCTCGACCCAGGCGCGCACGCCGCTCTGCAAGGTCGGGTGCTCGGTGGCGAAAGGGCCCGACGGCAGCAGCGTGCCGTCCTCCAGCGTCAGGACCAGCGGCTGGTCCGCGGTGAGGGCGACCAGCACCGCATTGAGTTCAATGGCAACGGCGTCGGAGGGCGCGGGAGGCGGCGTCATGTCCGCCGCATTATGCACGAACGCGCGGCGACTTCGCCCGTCAGCCCTTGGTCTTGTCCTTATCCTTGGCCTTGCCGATCGCCGCCTTCATCAGGGCGATCGATTCGGGCATGTCCCAGTCGGCATCGCCCTCGATGCGGCCGAGTTCGCGGCCCTGAGCATCGACCAGGATCGAGGTCGGCAGCAGAGTGACGTCGAGCCCCTGCATCGTCTTGCGGCCCTTGTCGAAATAGATGCCGAGGTTGGCGAGCTTCTGGTCCTGGTAGAAGGGCGCGACCTTGGGCTTGGACGGGCCGTCGATCGACAGCGGCACGATCAGGAACCTGTCCTTCGGGAACGCGGCCTGCAGGCGGTCGAGGCTCGGCATTTCCTTCACGCAGGGCGCGCACCAGGTCGCCCAGAAGTTCAGCAGCACCACCTTGCCCTTGAAGTCGCTGAGCTTCATCGGCTTGTCGTCGGCGTTCTGGATTTCGAGGTCGGGCAGGGGCTTGGGCGTCTTGGCGAGCTTGAAGCGCTCCATGGCGCCCTTGGCCATGTCCGGCTTCACGCCGGCCAGGCTGGGCGTGGCCGTCGCGGGAAGCGCGAGGGCCGCGGCGGCGGCGCAAAGAATGTAGCGCCGGCCAAGGAGGAAATTGGGGACAGGATGTGCCATAAGCCGCGTTCCTAAAAGGATATATGGCGCAATTCATGGCACGGAAGAACACGACTGCGCGAGCAGCCAATCGTCGCTCCAATACGATGTGGGGCGGCCGCTACAAGCTCGGGCCTGCGGAAATCATGGAGAAGATCAACGCGTCCATCGGTTTCGACCGGCGGCTCTATGCGCAGGATATCGCGGGCTCCGTCGCGCACTGTGACATGTTGGTGGCCCAGGGAATCCTGACGGCCAAGGACGGCCGCGCCATCAAGCGCGGGCTGGCCCAGGTGAAGGCCGAGATCGAGAGCGGCAAGTTCAAGTTCTCGACCAAGCTCGAAGACATCCATTTCAACGTCGAGCAGCGGCTGACCGACATCATCGGCCCGGCCGGCGGCCGGTTGCACACCGCGCGCTCGCGCAACGACCAGATCGCGCTCGATGTCCGCCTGTGGGTGCGCGACACGATCGACAAGTTCGAGCTGATGCTGCGCGAGCTCCAGGAAGTGCTGATCGACCGCGCCGACGAATACTCGGCCACCATTATGCCGGGCTTCACCCATCTGCAGACGGCCCAGCCGATCACCTTCGGCCATCACCTGATGGCCTATGTCGAGATGATTGGCCGCGACCGCAGCCGCTTCGCCGACTGCCGCGCGCGTCTCAACGAATCGCCGCTGGGAGCGGCCGCGCTGGCGGGTTCGCCGCATCCGATCGATCCGCGCAAGACCGCGAAGGCGCTGGGCTTCGACCGCCCGATGGCCAACTCGCTCGACGCGGTTTCCGACCGCGACTACGTGATCGAGTTCATCGCCGCCGCCTCGACCACCGCCGTCCACCTGTCGCGCCTCTCCGAGGAGATCGTGATCTGGTGCTCCGCGCCGTTCCGCTTCATCTCGCTGTCGGATGCTTTCACCACCGGCAGCTCGATCATGCCGCAGAAGCGCAATCCCGACGCCGCCGAGCTGACGCGCGCCAAGGTCGGCCGCATCGTCGGCGCCTTCGTGGCGCTCACCACCATCCTGAAGGGCCTGCCGCTGACCTATGGCAAGGACATGCAGGAAGACAAGGAACCTCTGTTCGACGCCGCCGACTCGCTGGAACTGGGGATCGCTGCGATGACCGGCATGATTCGCGACCTCAAGGCCAATCCGGAGCGCATGCGCGCCGTGGCGTCGGCCGATTATTCCGTGGCGACCGATCTGGCCGACTGGCTGGTGCGCAAGGTCGGCCTGCCGTTCCGCCAGGCCCATCACGTCACGGGCCGTCTGGTCGGCATCGCCGCCGACAAGGGCATCGACCTCGACAAGCTGTCGCTGGCCGAGATGCAGGCGGTCGAGCCGAAGATCGATCAGAGCGTCTTTCGCGTGCTGACCGTCGAAGCCTCGGTCAATGCGCGCAAGAGCCTGGGCGGCACCGCGCCGGCCAATGTCGAGCGTGCCGTCGGAGAGGCGCGCCGCCGCTTCCTCGGCAAGGCCGGAGGCCGCTGACGATGAGCTTCTTCAGCTACAAGAACGGCGAGATGTACGCCGAAGGCGTCACCCTCGCTGCCATCGCCGCGCAGGTCGGGACGCCGTTCTACTGCTACTCCGCCGGGGCCCTGCGCGCCGGCTGGAAGGAATTCGCCGACGGCATCAAGGGCATGAACGCCAGCGTCGCCTACGCGATGAAGGCCAACAGCAACCTGGCCGTGATCCGCCTGTTCGGCGAGATGGGCGCCGGCGCCGACATCGTGTCGGTGGGCGAGATGAAGCGCGCCCTGGCGGCAGGCATCCCGGCCAAGCGGATCATCTATTCCGGCGTCGGCAAGAAGCCGTCGGAGCTGATGGCTGCCCTCGAAGCCGGCGTCGGCCAGATCAACGTCGAGAGCTCGGCCGAGCTGGAGACGCTGAACGCCGTCGCGGGCCAGCTTGGCCTCAAGGCCGACATCACCATCCGCGTAAACCCGGACGTCGACGCCAAGACCCACGCCAAGATCACGACGGGTCGCAAGGAGAACAAGTTCGGCATCGACATCGACCTCGCACGGGAGGCCTTCGCGCTGGCCGGCCGGCTGCCTAACCTCAATGTCGTGGGCGTGGCGATGCATATCGGCTCGCAGCTCACCTCGCTGACGCCCTATCGCGACGCCATCGTGCGGGTGCGCGAGCTGATCGGGCAGCTCCGCGAGGATGGCCACACGATCGACCGGTTCGACATCGGCGGCGGCCTGGGGATTGTTTACGCCGACGAGAAGCCGCCCTCGATCGCCGAATTCATGGCCGTCGTGGCGCGCGAGACCGAGGGCCTGGGCTGCGAACTGGCCTTCGAGCCGGGCCGCCGGCTGGTCGGCGAGGCGGGTGTGCTGGTGGGCGAGGTGATCCTCGTGAAGCCCGGTTCCGCCAAGACTTTCGTCATCGTGGATGCGGCGATGAACGACCTGATCCGGCCGACCCTGTACGAGGCCTGGCACGATATCCTGCCGGTCCGCCAGCCACGCCCCGATGCGGCCACGATCCGTTGCGACATTGTCGGTCCCATCTGCGAATCCGGCGACTTCCTGGCTCAGAATCGTGATCTGCCGCCGCTGGCTGCCGGAGACCTCGTCATGATACGGTCGGCGGGCGCGTATGGGGCGGTGATGGCTTCCAGCTATAATAGCCGGCCGTTGGCGCCCGAAGTTATGGTGGATGGCACGCGGTTTGCGGTTACGCGACCGAGGCCTACCATCGAAGAGATGATCTCCGCCGAGCGGTTCCCGCCCTGGATGGAGCCGAAAAAGGCCTAACAAGCCGAGAAGGCTAACGAAAGGACGTCGATGGACGCCAGCCAGACCACTGCGACGATCCGGGCCCCGGGATTGGGGCGCAAGATCGGTTTGGCGCGGGCGGCCTTGGCATGGGAAGGCCTGTGGCCGCGTTTCGTGCCGCTTCTCTCCTTCGTGGCACTCTTCATCGCGGCGGCCCATCTCGACCTGTTCGCCGGCCTCGATCCCTGGGTGCATACCGGCATCCTGGCGGCCATTGCGCTGGCCTTCGCGGGCCTCGCCTGGTGGCGTCTGCGTGATTTTTCCTGGCCCACGCGGGAAGCAGCGGTCCGCCGGCTCGAGCGCGACAGCGACATTCCTCATCGTCCGCTGATGGCCGTGCAGGACAATCTGGCCGCCGGCAATGCCGACCCGATGGCCGTGGCCCTGTGGGAAGCCCATCGTCGCCGCGAGGCCGAGCGTCTTGCCAGCCTGAGCAACCGGCCGGCCCATCCGGGCCTCGCCACCCTCGACAAATGGGCGCTGCGCTTCGTGCCGCTGCTGGCCCTCGTCGTCGCCATTGCCGTGGCAGGCGGCTGGCGCAGCGACCGCATGGCCGCCGCCGTGACGCCGGCCTTCCCGCCGCCGCCGCCGGTCGTCGCCAATCTGTGGATCGCGCCGCCGGCCTATACCGGCAAGCCGCCGGTCTATCTGGACATGGCCGAGCACGACAAGGTGCTGCGCGTTCCTGCCGGCAGCAAGATCGCCGGTTTCGTCGACGATACGCGCGGCCGCAAACCGCCGGTCCTGTCGATCGACGGCAAGAAGACCGAGTTCTCGACCGTCAGCAAGGGCAAGTACCAGGTCGAGGACGTCATTACCGAGGGCAAGCAGATCACCCTGCAGGCGCGCGGCGACGAACAGGCGCGCTGGAAGCTCCACGTCATTCCCGACCTGGCCCCGACCATCGACTTCACCCGCCCGATCGGCGTCGACAAATGGTCGACCAAGATCGAGTACCTCGCCGGCGACGATTTCGGCGTGACCGGTGTCCAGCTCCAGATGCGCCTCCATGGCAGCGCCCTGGGCGACGATGCGCTGAGCAGCGACGAGGAGCCCGAGGTGCTGCGCGTCGACCTGCCGGTCGCAGGCAATGCCAAGAAGATCAGCGACACGTTCGTGCGCGACCTTACCAGCCATCCATGGGCCGGCCTGAAGGTCACGGTGATGCTGTTTGCCACCGATGCGCTCGGCCAGAAGGGCCGCAGCTCGGTCGAGACCTTCCTGCTGCCGGAGCGCGTGTTCAACGATCCGACGGCGCGAGCGCTGATGGTGCTGCGCAAGGCGCTGACCCGCGATCCCAAGGGCTATCGCATCGACGTCGCCGACGGTATGCGCCTCGTCCATGCGAATCCCAAGAGCTACCGTGAGGATCCGGTCGTCCAGCTCGGCCTGCGCATCGGCTCGGTGCGGCTGGCGCAGAACGACAATAAGGAGACGATCGTCGATACCCAGAAGCTCCTCTGGGACCTCGCGATGCGCCTCGAGAGCGGCGCGACTTCGGATGCCGAGCGTGCCGTCGAGCAGGCGCGTCAGGAGCTGCAGGACGCCATGCAGCGCCAGGCGGGCGACGAGGAAATCGAGAAGCTGATCCAGCAGCTCTACGACGCCATGGCACGTTGGCAGCGCGAGCTGGCCGAGAAGATGAAGGATCCCGACGAACGCCGCCGCATGGAAGAGCAGGCGGAGAAGATGGATCCGAACAACACCATCACCGGCGACGACCTGCAGAAGATGCTCGACAAGATTCGCGAGATGGCCAAGAACGGCCAGCGCGAAGAGGCCAAGCGCATGCTCGAGGAGCTGCGCAAGATGATGGAGAACGCCACCCCGATGATGGCGAACCCCAACGGCCAGCAGCGCCAGCAGCAGGGTCAGAAGGGCCAGCAGGGTCAGGGCAACCAGCAGGGCCGCGAGATGATGAACCAGCTCGACCAGCTGTCGCGTCGTCAGAACCAGCTGCTGGGTGAGTCCGAGCGGGAAGGCCGTCAGCAGCAGGGCCAGCGCGGTCAGCAGGGCCAGCAAGGGCAGCGCGGCCAGCAGGGTCAGCAAGGCCAACAGGGGCAGCAAGGCCAACAGGGGCAGCAGGGCCAGCAGCCCGGCCAGGGCCAGCCGGGCCAGGGTCAGGGCCAGTGGGGCGAACAGCAGCGTGGCCAGCAGGAAGGCCTGCGCGGCCGGCTGGGCGAGTTCATGAAGAAGCTCGACGAGAACGGCATGCAGATGCCGGAATCGCTGGGTCGCGCCGACCGTTCGATGCGCGAGGCCGAGGAAGCGTTGCGCCGCGGCGATCCGCGCGAGGCGTCACGCGCCCAGCGCCGGGCGCTCGACAACCTGCAGCAGGGTATGGGCGACATGGCCGAGCAGATGCGCCAGCAGCGCGGCCCGGGCAATAACCAGGACATCGCCGAGATCGAGGAGCGCGAGCGCCGCAGCGAGGACCGCGATCCGCTGGGCCGTTCCGACGGCAACTACGGCGATGCGATCGACTCCGGCGCCGACAAGGTGCCGCTCGAGCTCGACCGCCAGCGCAGCCGCGAAATCCTCGACGAACTGCGCCGCCGCGCCGGCGACCAGCTGCGGCCGAAGGAAGAGCTCGACTACATCGATCGCCTGCTGAAGACGTACTAGGACGTCATGATTTGAGAAGGAATCGCAAGGGGTTCCTTCTCATGGTATGATCCGATTATGTTGCATGGCTGGACCCCATGCTGGCAGTGCCTGCTCCATCGTCAAGGAGTACAGGCGAAATAAACGAAACAGACGAAACGAACGAAACGGAAAAAACCCTCGGGACGTGATTCCCAGGATTTTGGGTGGCTTGGGCAGTGGCTATCCGGCCGTCTTCTCGACCACGCCGATAAACGGCAAACCGCGGAAACGGTGGGCCCAGTCGAGGCCGTAGCCGACCAGGAACTCGTCGCCGGCCTCGAAGCCCACGAAGTCGGCCTTGAGGTCGGTCCGCCGCTTGCCGGGCTTGTCGAGCAGGGTGCAGATCGACACGCGGCGGGCGCCGCGCTCCTCCAGCAGCTTCTTGGCGAAGCTCAGGGTGAAGCCCGATTCCAGGATGTCGTCGACCAGCAGCACGTCTCGATCGCGCACGTCGTCGACGATGTCGCGCACGATGCGGACATTGCCGCTCGTCTGGGTGCCAGTGCCGTAGCTCGACAAAGTGAGGAAATCCATCGACCAGTCGGCACCGGCGCGACTCAGCGCCCGGATCAGGTCGGCGGCGAAGACGAAGCTGCCCTTCAGGACGGAGACGACCAGCGTGTCGGATTCGAGCTTGCCGGACAGGTCGGTCGCCATCTCCTCGACTCTCGTCGCGATCTCGGCGGCGGAGAAACGGATCGAGACGACCGGACGGTCGGAGGTGGTGCGGTCGGGCATCGTGATCTCGCCAGTTGTCGTTAGTCGACAGTCGGCACGATGTTGGTCGCACCCGACGGGGGCTCGTCAAGCGGCAGGGTGAAGCTCCGGCGTGCGCCCGGCGCGATCGGCCCCTCGATGAGCGGCATCGCGCGCTCGGCCAGGACCTGCTCGCCGGCCCGGAAAACCAGCTTCAGACGGCGGGTCGAGCCGGGCGCCGTGCCGGTGTTGATCAACTCGCCCAGCACGATGTAGCGCCCGTCGATCAGGTCGATCTTGGTGGCGGTCATGTCGATCCCGAACCGCGCGCGCGCCACCTTGAAGGTGTTGGGCACCTGGTGCGCGGCGTCGAGCTTCAGCGCCGTGCGCCAGGAAGCCGGCAGGCGTGACTTGATCTCGTCGCGGTAGGCATAGCCCGCGGCACCGAACAGCACGACGAAGACGATCGCATAGGCGATCCAGGTGCCCCAGCTTTTCCGGGGCGGCGTGATGACGGCCGGCAGGCCGCTGCCCGGTGTGAGGGGGCGGATGACGACGTCGGGCACCGGGGCGGGAGGCTCGGATGGTGCATCCGACGGCGAGGTGGTGACCGGCGGCGGCGCGTCGGGTTCCTGGAACCAGCGATGGTTGCAGCGGACGCACTGGACGGTGCGGCCGGTCGGGCCGATGGCCGTGGGATCGACGGCGTAACGAGCGCTGCAGTTCGAACAGGTAATTTGCATGATAAGCGGGGGATGCCCCACCAGATGTGCTTTGCGAGCGGACACTAGGCCACTAAAACTTGGCTTACAAGCAACACGGCGCTCGCGCATACATTTGAAATGATTGGCCTCGGCCTACGCTCGTTCTTCTTCAATGTCGGCTGGTATGCCGGCACGACCATCATCGCCATCGTCGGTGCACCGATCCTGCTGATGCCGCGGCGCTTCGTCGTTGCGTGGTCGCTCTTCTGGATCGACTTCTGCCTGTGGTGGCTGCGGGTCACGTGCCGGCTGACGCATCGCATCAGCGGACTCGAGAACATGCCGACGACGCCGGTGATCTTCGCCTGCAAGCACCAGTCCTCATGGGAGACGTTGGCCTTCTCGCGGCTGTTTCCGCGCAGCGCCACCGTGATGAAGCGCGAGCTGGTCCTGATCCCGGTCGTGGGATGGGCGATGGCGCGGGTGGGCAACATCGCGGTCGAGCGCGGCGACGGCTCCAAGGCGCTGCGCGGATTGGTGAAGCAGGCCAAGGCGACCCTGGCCGAGGGCCGGTCGATCCTGATCTTCCCCGAAGGCACCCGCGTGGCGGTGGGTGACGAGAAGCCCTACCAGGTGGGAACGGCGGCACTCTACCGGCAGCTCGGCGTTCCCGTCGTCCCGGTCGCCCTCAATTCCGGCCTGTTCTGGGGACGCCGCAAGTTCATCAAGCGACCGGGCGTCATCGACGTCGAGATCCTGCCGGCGATCCCGCCGGGCCTCAGCCGGGATGCCTTCATGACGACCCTGCGCGAACGCATCGAAGGGGCCACGGATCGGCTCGTTGCTGCAGCCCGCGAGCGTGAACAAATATAGAACGATCTGTTGATATCGTCGGGCCTTGAGCCTACGTTTTCAGGATGGAATGGGCGCCCGTCTCCCAGCGGATCTGGGACATGAAATACCGCTTCAAGAGCGCACCGGGCGGCAGCGCGGCAGCGACGCCTGACGCCGACCTCGATGCGACCTGGTGGCGGGTCGCGCGGGCTCTGGCCGTGCCGGAGCGCGATCCCGAGCTTTGGGCCGGCCGTTTCCACGAGGCGCTGTCGGGCTTCAAGTTCCTGCCAGCCGGGCGCGTGATCGCGGGCGCCGGCACCGGCCGCAGCGTCACGCTCTTCAACTGCTTCGTCATGGGCACGATCCCCGACGACATGTCGGGCATCTTCGAGAACCTGCGTGAGGCCGCGCTCACCATGCAGCAGGGCGGCGGCATCGGGCACGATTTCTCGAGCCTGCGCCCGCAAGGCGCGCCCGTGGTCGGCGTCGGCGCCGACGCGTCGGGTCCCTTGTCGTTCATGGATGTGTGGGACGCGATGTGCCGCACCATCATGAGCGCGGGCTCGCGTCGCGGCGCCATGATGGCGACCCTGCGCTGCGACCATCCCGACATCGAGGCCTTCGTCGACGCCAAGCGCGACCCCAAGCGGCTGCGCATGTTCAATGTCTCGGTGCTGGTCACCGACGCCTTCATGAAGGCGGTCGAGGACGATGCAGACTGGCCGCTGGTGTTCGGCGGCAGGACCTTCAGGACGGTCAAGGCCAAGGGCCTGTGGGAGCGCATCATGCGCGCCACCTACGAAGTCGCCGAGCCCGGCGTCATCTTCATCGACAGGGTGAACCGCCGGAACAACCTGCGTTATTGCGAGAGCATCCAGGCTACGAATCCCTGCGTGACGGCGGAAACCTGGGTCCATACCGCCGATGGACCGCGGCAGGTGGCCGACCTGATCGGCCGGCCCTTCACGGCCGTGGTGGACGGCAAGGCTTTCGCCAGCGGCGACGCCGGCTTCTTCGCGACCGGCACGAAAGAAGTGAGGCGCCTGCGTACCAAGGCAGGGCACGACCTGAGCCTGACGGCCGATCATCTCGTGCGGAAGGTGACGCGTCTCACGCGCTGGTCACGCGATGTCGACTGGGTCGCTGCCGGCGACCTGAAGCCGGGAGACCAGATCGTCCTGCACGATCATCGAAGCGCGCCGCATTGGGGCGGTCGGCACAATGAAGCGGAAGGCTATCTGCTCGGTCTGTTGGTGGGCGACGGCACGCTGAAGCTGGACAAGGCAGTGCTCAGCGTCTGGAAGCCTGCGCAGGCCGCAAATGGTGATCCCCAGACGGCAGGACCGGACGGCGTGATGGAAGCGGCCCTCGCTGCTGCGCGGACCCTGCCGCATCGGGCCGACTTCGCCGGCTGGATAGAGGTGAAGGGGCGCAACGAGTGGCAGCTGTCTCTGGCCGCCGTCAAATCGCTCGCGGAGACGATGGGACTTTCGCCGGGCCACAAGACGGTCACGCCGGCGATGGAGAAGACGTCGTCGGACTTCCATCGCGGCCTGCTGCGCGGCCTGTTCGACAGCGACGGCTCGGTACAGGGCACGCAGGCGAAGGGCGTCAGCATTCGGCTGAGCCAAAGCGATCTTCCGTTGCTCGAAGCCGTGCAGCGCATGCTGCTGCGGTTCGGCATCGCCGCCACGATCTATCGCGACCGGCGACCGGCCGGTCAGCGTCCGATGCCCGATGGGACCGGTGGGCTGCGCCTCTACGATTGCGCTGCCCAGCATGAATTGGTCGTTGCCGGTGACAATGTCGGCGTGTTTGCCGACCGGATCGGATTTGCGGACCGCAGCAAGATGCTGCGGCTGCAGACTGTCCTGACGGGCTATCGCCGCACTCTCAATTGCGAGCGCTTCATCGCGGAGATCGACAGCGTCGAGGCAGATGGCGTGGCCGAAGTTTTCGATGCGCAGGTTCCCGGCATCAATGCCTTCGATGCCAACGGACTCTATGTCCACAATTGCGGTGAGCAGCCGTTACCGCCCTACGGCGCCTGCCTCCTGGGGTCGATCAATCTCGCGGCATTGGTGAAGGCACCGTTCACGCCGGAGGCGACGCTCGATGTTGAGGCGCTGGAGCGGCTGGTGCCGCTGGCTGTGCGCATGCTCGACAATGTGATCGATGTTTCGCGCTTCCCGCTGCCGCAGCAGGAGAAGGAGGCCAAGGCCAAGCGCCGCATCGGGCTCGGCGTGACCGGTCTTGCCGATGCGCTGATCTTCTGCGGCGTGCGCTACGGCTCGCCCGAGGCGGTGCGGCTCACGCGCGAATGGCTGGGCGCGGTGCAGAAGCTGTCCTACGTCGCGTCGGCCGACATCGCGGCCGAGAAAGGCAGCTTCCCGCTCTACGACCGCGGGAAATATCTCGCGGGCGAGACGATAAAGGCGTTGCCGGAAGAGGCGCGGACGGCGATCGGCCGCTACGGCATCCGCAACGCGCTGCTGAACTCGATCGCGCCGACCGGCACGATCTCGCTGCTGGCCGACAATGTCTCCTCCGGTATAGAGCCGGTCTTTGCCTTCAGCTACGTGCGCCATGTGCTGCAGCCGGACGGCACCAAGCGCGAGGAGAGCGTCGACGACTACGCCTTTCGTGTCTGGCGCGAGCTCCGGGGCAACGAGGCGCCGCCGTCGGATGTTTTTGTCGACGCCCAGACGCTGGCGCCTGCCGATCACCTGGCCATGCAGGCGGCGGCGCAGGACCATGTCGACAGCTCGATCTCCAAGACCATCAACCTGCCGCGCGACATCTCGTTCGAGGCCTTCAAAGGCGTCTACGAGGAGGCCTATGCGCAGAACTGCAAGGGCTGTACGACCTATCGACCCAACGATGTGACGGGGGCGGTGCTGGAAGTGAAGCCGACTGAACCTGTGCCGGCCGAAGCGCAGCCGCGTGCGCTGGTGTCGGCGACGGACGAGAGCGGCGTCGTCTACATCGCCCAGCCGCTCGACCGGCCGCAGGAACTGCCGGGTCGGACCTACAAGATCAAATGGCCGGGCAGCGACCATGCCATCTACATCACCATCAACGACCTGATGCAGGACGGACGGCGGCGGCCGTTCGAGATCTTCATCAACTCCAAGAACATGGAGCACTATGCCTGGACGGTGGCGCTGACGCGCATGATCTCGGCGGTGTTCCGCCGCGGCGGCGACGTCTCGTTCATCGTCGAGGAGCTGAAGGCGGTGTTCGACCCGCGCGGCGGGCAGTGGATGGAGGGCCGCTACGTGCCCTCGCTGCTGGCCGCGATCGGCGGCGTGATCGAGCGCCACCTGGTCGAGATCGGCTTCCTGGCTCCGACGGAATCACCCAGTCTGATCGACGCGATCGAGGAGCGCATGCGCCTTGCCGCTGGCGCCAAGGAGCCGGCGGCCGGCAGTGTTTCAGCCAAATCGATGGGGCAGTGCCCCAATTGCGGCGCCGCGGCGCTCACCCACCAGGAAGGCTGCGACGTCTGCCTGAACTGCGGCTACTCCCGCTGCGGATAAGCTCCCCATGAAGGTTTGCATCGTTGGCGCCGGCGCGGTCGGCGGTTTGATCGGGGCGCGGCTCGCCGCGCATACGGACTCCGACGTGAGCGCGCTGGCGCGCGGCGAGACGCTCGCGGCATTGAACGCGAACGGCTGGCGGCTCGGGCAGGACGACAGGCTCCTCACGGGCAGGGCGCGCGCTTCGTCGGACGCGGGTGAGCTCGGCCCGCAGGATCTCGTGGTCATCGCGGTCAAGGCGCCGTCCATGGCGAGCATCGCGGCGCAGATCGGGCCGTTGCTGAAGCCGGACACGATCGTGCTGCCGGCCATGAACGGCGTGCCGTGGTGGTTCTCGCAAGGGCTCGCGGGGGTGGGCGACCGGCCCCTGCAGAGCGTCGATCCCGGCGGCGCGATCTCCGGTGCGATTCCGCTCAGCCACGTGATCGGCTGTGTCGTGCATCTCAGCGCGGCGACCACCGAGCCCGGGTTCGTCCAGCATCGCAGCGGAAAGGGGCTGATCGTTGGCGAGCCGGACGGCTCGGCCTCGCCGCGCCTCGAACGTGTGCACGCGGTGCTGGCCAAAGCGGGTTTCGACGTCACCTCGTCGGCCAATATCCGTCACGACATCTGGTACAAGCTCTGGGGCAACATGACGATGAACCCGGTGTCGGCGATCACCGGCGCCACCGGCGATCGCATGCTCGACGATCCGCTGGTGCGGGGCTTCTGCTCCGCCGTCATGCTGGAAGCGTCGGCCATCGGCGCCAGGATCGGCTGCGTCATCGACCAGGATCCGGAGGCGCGCCACGCCGTGACGCGCGAACTCGGCGCCTTCAAGACGTCGATGCTGGTCGACGTCGAGCGCGGCAGGCCGATCGAACTCGACGCCATCGTGACGGTGGTGCACGAACTCGGCCGGCGCACCGGCGTGGCCACGCCGAACATCGACGCCCTGCTCGGGCTCTCGCGGCTTTTCGCGCGAACCCGAGGCTTGCTGGCGGACTGATCAGCCCAGTTCGAGTTCGATGCCCGCCGACTTGCTGACGCCGGCCCACAAGGTGGAGAACTCGCCGACGAAAGCCGTGTATTCGGCCGGGGTCATCGGCTTGTCGCCGGGCAACAGCACCACGTCCTTGAAGCGCTCGACGACTTCCGGCGTCTTGTAGGCCTTCTGCAACTCGTCGTAGAGCCGGGCCACGATGTCGGGCGACATGCCCTTAGGGCCCGAGACACCGACCCAGGTCGAGGTCGTGAGCTTGGGGAAGCCTTGCTCGGCGAAGGTCGGCGCGTTCGGGTACATGTCGAGGCGCTTGTCCGAGCTGACCGCCAGCAGGCGGACCTTGCCCGAGTTGATGTGCGGCACGTTGGTCGTGATCGGGTCGAACATCGAGGGGATGGCGCCGGCCAGCATGTCCTGCAGCGACGGCGCCGAGCCGCGATAGGGGACATGCTTCAGCTTGATGCCGGCCAGGGTGCCCAGCAACTCGCCCATCAGGTGGGTATTGGAGCCGATGCCCGAGCTGCCGAAGGCGATCTCGTCGGGCTTGGCCTTGGCGGCGGCGATGTAGTCGGCCAGCGTCTTGTAGGGCGAGTCGCCGGGCACGATCAGGACGTTGGGCGTGTGGCCGATCAGCGTCACGTGGGTGAAATCGGTGATCACGTTGTACGGCAGCTTCGGATAGATGCCGGGCGCGATGCCGAGCGGCGAGGCATGCGAGATGACGAGGGTGTAGCCGTCCGGAGCGGCCTTGGCGGCGAGGTCCGAGCCGATCGTGCCGCCGGCGCCGGGCCGGTTCTCGACGATCACCTGCGTGCCCAGTGCAGCGGACAACTTGGGCGCCAGGATGCGCGAAATCGTGTCGGCAGTGCCGCCGGGCGGGAAGGTGGCGATCAGCTTGATCGGCTGCTTGGTCGGCCAGCCGGGGCTCGCCTTGACGGCAGGCGCGGCGAGGGAAGAGCCCAGGGTGGCGGCCGATGCAGCCAGGACGGTACGACGGGTCAGTTTCATGAAGCGCTCCGGTTTCCTCTCACGCCAATCGCTGGCGTGTTGTGCCCGGACCTTGCAATCGATATGCCAGCACATATCCGCCCTTGATTTGCCGCAAGAGAGTCCGCAAATCCGGGCGACCAAGGAGATGTCTGGATGATGCGGCGGCTGGTTCTGGCGGCGGTTCTTGTGGGATGCGGTACGGCGACCTCTCTGGTCCCGGGCGCCTGGGCGCAGGGGCTGCCCAACTCCCGCGCCGAACTCGCCTATTCCTACGCGCCCCTGGTCAAGAAGGTCTCGCCGGCGGTGGTCAATATCTACACGACCACCACGGCCCGCGTGCAGCGGCGCCTCCCTTTCCCGTTTCCGGGCATGCCCCAGCAGGGGAGCGACCGGGTGCAGAATTCGCTGGGCTCCGGCGTGCTGGTGCGGCCTGATGGGCTGATCGTCACCAATGCCCATGTCGTGAAGGGCGCCGACGAGATCCGCGTCGTGCTGGCCGATCGCCGCGAGTTCGAGGCGAAGCTCGTCACCCAGGACGAGCGCTACGATCTCGCGCTGCTGCGCATCGAGGGCGTCGAGGAGAAGTTCCCGTTCCTCGAACTGCGCGATTCCGATTCGATCGAGGTCGGCGACGTGGTGCTGGCGATCGGCAATCCGTTCGGCCTGAACCAGACCGTGACCAGCGGTATCGTCTCGGCCGTGGCGCGCAGCGCCGGCGGCATCAACGACTCCAACTTCTTCCTGCAGACCGATGCGGCCATCAATCCCGGCAATTCGGGCGGCGCCCTGGTCTCGCTCGACGGAAGGTTGATCGGCATCAACACCGCGATCTATTCGCAGACCGGCGGCTCGGTCGGCATCGGCTTCGCCACACCGTCCAACATCGTCGAGCGCATGATCTCCACCGGCACGACGGGCGGCCGCATCGTGCGGCCGTGGCTGGGCGTCAGCATGCAGAGGGTGACGCCCGACCTCGCCGCGGGCTTCGGCCTGTCGCGGCCGGCGGGTCTCGTCGTCAAGGAAGTCTATGCCAGTGGTCCGGGCGCCGATGCCGGGCTGAAGCGCAACGACGTGATTGTCGGCATTCGCGAGCAGGCGATCGACGACGAAGCGGCGCTGCGGTTCAGGCTGTCGACCCTCAATGTCGGCTCGGTCGTTCCGGTGAAGGTCATGCGCGCCGGCAAGGAAGTGGTCGTGCAGCTGAAGCTCGCGGCGCCGCCCGAGGATCCGCCGCGCGACCTGTCGCAGCTCGACGGTCGCCAGCCGCTGTCCGGCGCCTCGGTCGTGAACATGTCGCCCGCCGTCGCCGAGGAGATGGGGCTTGCCGAGTGGCGGGCCGGCATCGTCATCGTCGACGTGAAGCCGGGCGCCTATGCCGCACGCTTCGTGCGTCCCGGCGACATGATCCTGGCGGTCAACGGCCAGGACGTGAAGAACGTCGCCGATCTCAAGAAGCGGGTCGCCAGCGGCATCACCAGCATCAACGTCGGCCGCGACGGCGTGGTGTTCCCGGTCCAGTTCCGCTGAGCCGGTAGGAACGCTGGGTCGTCGTGCCGGCTGAACTCTTCGCCTCGCTCGCCCCGACCCCGCTGGCCGAACGGCTGCGCCCCAAGGTGCTGGGCGAGATCCTGGGCCAGGATCACCTGCTCGGTCCCGAGGGGCCGCTCGGCCGCATGCTGGAGGCGCGAAAGCTCGGCTCGCTGATCCTGTGGGGACCGCCGGGTTGCGGCAAGACCACCATCGCCCGCCTGCTGGCCGAGGCTGTCGATCTGCATTTCGAGCCTTTGTCGGCGGTCTTCTCCGGCGTGGCCGATCTACGCCGCGTCTTCGAGGGGGCTCGCCAGCGCCGCAAGGACGGCAAGGGCACCTTGCTGTTCGTCGACGAGATCCATCGCTTCAACCGCGCCCAGCAGGACGGCTTCCTGCCCTATGTCGAGGACGGCACGGTGACGCTGATCGGCGCCACCACCGAGAACCCGTCCTTCGAGCTGAACGCCGCGCTGTTGTCGCGCTGTCAGGTGCTGGTGCTGCGCCGCCTCGACGACAATGCGCTGTCGGCGGTGCTTGAGCGGGCCGAGGAGGCGCTGGGCCGCAAGCTGCCGATCGACGAGACGGGGCGTCAGGCATTGTTTGCCATGGCCGACGGCGACGGCCGCTACATGATCGGCCTCGCCGAGCAGCTCGCGCAGCTCAAGGACAAGGGGCCAGTGCCGCCGTCGCGGCTGGCGACGCTGCTGCAGAAGCGCGCGCCGCTCTACGACAAGACACAGGAGGCGCACTACAACCTGATCAGCGCGCTGCACAAGTCGCTGCGCGGGTCGGATGTCGATGCCGCGCTCTACTGGTTCGCGCGCATGCTCGACGGCGGCGAGGACCCGAAATACATCGCCCGCCGCCTCGTGCGCTTCGCCGTCGAGGACATCGGCATGGCCGATCCGCAGGCGCTGACCCAGACCCTTGCGGCCTGGGAGACCTACGACCGGCTGGGGTCGCCGGAAGGCGAACTCGCGATCGCGCAGGCGGTGATCTATCTCGGCACCGCGCCAAAATCGAATGCCGGCTACATGGCCTTCAGCGCCGCCAAGCGCGCCGCCAAGACCCACGGGTCGCTGACGCCGCCGATGCACATCCTGAATGCGCCGACCAAGCTCATGAAGGAGATCGGCTACGGCAAGGGCTACGAGTACGACCACAATGCCGCCGACGGCTTCTCCGGCCAGAACTATTTCCCCGACGGCATGGCGCGCGAGGAGTTCTACCAGCCGGTCGAACGCGGCTTCGAGCGCGAGATCGTGAAGCGCCTCGACTACTGGAAGAAGCTTCGGGAAAAGAAGCGCTGAAAGAATCAGCGGAGCGCGCCACTCCAGTGGCGCTCATGTCTTGGTCGCACCGATGAAGCTTGAGCGCCACTGGAGTGGCGCGCTCCAATGAGCCGGTCAGACCTTAGGGCTTCGCCATCGCGCGCACGACGCGGCGGTCGCGGCCGTAGACGTCGTCGCGGAAGGTCGGCACGCCGTCGGGGTTGGCGCTGACCGTGCGGTAGGTCACGTAGAGCGTAATCGGCTCGGGGAAGGTGTAGTGGGCCTGCTGGCCGTCCCTGATCACCTGCTGGACCCGGTCCTTGCTGAAGCCGTTCTTGCCGTTGAAGACCTTCTCGACGAAGTCGAGCGGGTTCTGCAGGCGGATGCAGCCATGGCTGAAGTTGCGGCTGCCCTCCGTGAACAGCCAGCGGCTCGCCGTGTCGTGCATGTAGATCCCGTACTTGTTGTTGAACGGGAAGAAGATGTAGCCCAGCGCATTCGATGCGCCCGAGTCCTGGCGGATGCGGTAGGGGAAGGCCTTGGGATGGATCGAGCTCCAGTCGATCGTGTTGGGATCGAGCTCGTCGTCGTTGCTCCAGCTCGCGAAGATCTTGAAGCCGCTACCAGCCAGCGCGTTGGGATCGCGCCGCAGGATCGGTAGGTACTCCTCGCCGGCGATGGACGGCGGCACGGTCCAGTAGGGGTTGGTCTGGAAGCCGCGCATGGTCGACTGGATTTCCGGCGTCGGATCCTTGGGCGTGCCGACGATGACCTGGCTCTGGAAGGCGATCTTGCCCTCGTTCACGAACATCATCGAGTAGTCGCCGGTGTTCACGTAGACGAAGCGGCTGCCGAGATCTTCCGGCAGCCAGCGGCGGCGCTCGAGGTTGGCGACGATCTGCTCGATGCGCTCGTCGATCGTGGTGTTGAGCGAGCGGACGGTCTTGGCGCCGATCACGCCGTCGACGGTCAGGCCCTTCATCTCCTGGTACGACTTGACGACGGCGACCAGCGGCTCGTCGTAGAGATCGACGACGGCACCGGCCGGCGGCACGGTGAAGTCGAGTTCGGCCAGGCGCTTGCGCAGGGTCGGCACGCGGCTGTCGATCATGTTGGGCTTCAGCGCCGTGCCGTCGGGCATCGGCGTGTAGGTCACCTTGCCGCGCTTCTCGCGCCACGCCGCCAGCGCCTTCTGCAGCGCCGGGTAGTCGCCCTTGGGCGGCAACGATGCGAGATAGGCGGCGAAATCGGGGGCGTCGGCGGCGGCCTGCAGCAGCTCGGCCTTGTCGGCCTTGCGCTGGATGATGTCGATGTCCTTGTCGACCCGGTTGGCCCGGACGCGGCCGGTCGAGACGTCGCTGGCATAGGCGACGAAGGCCGCCGACAGCAGGGCTTCGGCGGCAGCCGGATCGGCGCCCGATGCCATCGCCTTCTCGACGTCGTCGACGCCGTACCATTTGGGATCAAGCCCGTGATCGCCGGCGGCGCGCAACGCCTTGAGAAGGGCCTCCGCGCGTGCCGTCGCGGGGCCTGATCCAGTCCACAGAACGCCCGACGCGTAAGAGGACGATGCTCCCGCAAACGAGAGCGCGAACGCCAGGAAAGCGGCGAAAAAATTGAAGCGAATCACACTGGAAATATAGCGGGAATCGCCCGATTCGTCCATCAGCTGACGAAGCCGTGAACGGCCAGGAAAGCGATCAGGTCCGCACTGGCGCGTTGTTTCAGTTCGGCGGTTCCGCCACCCGCGCGGGCGCCCCGGGTGACGCAGTGGCCGCGGGCCCAGGCCTGGAAATCCGGTTCGTTCATCGCTTGGCCGAGCGCGGGCACGAAATGGCGCCCGTCATCCTCGATGAGGTTGCGGCAGCACGACCAGTTCTCGGCGTCCCTGATGTCGAAGACGGGCCCCAGCGACTCCCAGCCGTGATGGGCACTGCCATAGACTTTCACCCGGATCCGGTCGTTGCCGGCGGCGCGCATGCGCTCGGCATACTCGATGGCCAGTTCCGCCGGCGTGTAATCGTCCTTGGCGGCCAGCATGAAGAACATCGGCCGCCCGTGCGTGGTGGGGTCGCGATGCTGGGCCGTCGCGCCGGGGCAGAGGGCGACATGGATGTCGAACAAGTGCGGGAAGCCGTGCCGCCAGCGCTGCCGGACGGCGATAGCGGCATTGAGCGTCGCCACGCCACCCTTGGAGACGCCCATGATGCCGATGCGCGCCGGATCGAGCCGTGGGTCGTCGCGCAGGAGGGCTAGGGCGGCAAAGGCGTCGCCCTCCATCTGCGCCGCAGAAACCAGACTCTGGTCGGCCACGGTGCGCCGGACGCCGCGCCCCTTGAAACTGTCGACGATCAGCGCCGCCGACCCTGCGGCGTTCAGGAGGTCGGCGTAATAGTGCTCGCGATGGCGCTGGACGCCGGCGCTGCTGGTCAGGATGACCATGCAGGGCACCGGTCCCGGCCGGTCGGCGGGAATATGCAGGGTCGCGGAAATTCGCGCCGGCCGGGAAGCCGTCGGATGGTCGAACGTCAGCGTGTCGAAAGACACCGATTCCATGGACCCTTTGTAGCTTGTCCCTTAGTTTGTGCGCCATGAGCCAGAGCCCCGCCACTGGTGGTACCCGTCAGGTCCAGGTCCGCGCCGTCACCGATGACGAGGCCGACATGCGCCTTGACCGCTGGTTCCAGCGCCATTTCCCCGAACTGAGCCACGGCGCGTTGCAGAAGCTGCTGCGCACCGGCCAGGTTCGGATCGACGGCAAGCGGGCGGAGGGCAAGGACAGGATCGAGCCGGGCCAGTCGATCCGCCTGCCGCCGGGCGTCACGAACTCACCGGCGCCCAAGCCGCGGGTTTCTTCCCCGGCGGGCCCGACCATCTCCGACCGCGATGCGGCAGAAATCCAGAAGATGGTCATCCACCGCGACGACCATGTGATCGTCCTCAACAAGCCACCGGGCCTTGCCGTCCAGGGGGGCAGCGGCACGGAGAAGCATGTCGACGGCATGCTCGACGGGCTACGCTTCGGCTTCGAGCAGCGGCCGAAGCTGGTTCATCGGCTCGACAAGGATACGAGCGGGCTGCTGCTGATCGCGCGGACCGGACAAGCTGCCAAGCGCCTGACCGCGGCGTTCCGCGATCGGGAGACCGAGAAGCTCTACTGGGCCATCGTGGTCGGCGAGCCGCCCAAGAAAGAGGGCGCGATCAACCTGCCGCTGGCCAAGCGGCCGGGCGCCTTCGACCGTGAACTGATGCAGGTCGACGAGGAGAACGGCCAGAAGGCGCTGACCCATTACCGCGTGCTCGACAGCGCCAGCCGGCGCGCTGCGTTGCTGGCCCTGTGGCCGCGCACCGGCCGGACCCATCAGCTTCGCGTTCATTGTGCCGCGATCGGCTGCCCGATCCTCGGCGATCGCAAGTACGGAGGCGAAGAAGCGCTGCTGTCGACCATCGCCGACGCGCGCAAACTGCATCTCCACGCCCGACGCCTGACATTGCCGCATCCCTCGGGCAAGGGCGAGCTGAAGGCACAGGCCGAGCCGCCACCTCACTTCCGCCGCACCGTCGAGGCATTTGGCTTCTCTACGGACGGTGTTTGAGCGAGAATCGGTCGGGATGCGGATTCCCTGGAAACGAGTGGCGGTGATCACGGCGGTGGCGGTGCCGATCGCCGCCGTCGTCGGCGTCGTCTGGGCCGCCACCCGCGACCTGTCACGATACCAGGCACGCATGACCGAGCAGGTTCGCAAGGTCACGGGACGCGAACTGGCCGCGCGCGTGCCGCTGTCCGTGAAGCTCGGCAGCGAGCCTGCCATGGTCGCCGAAGGGGTCACGCTCTCCAATGCGGCGTGGGGATCGCGGCCCGAGCTCGCGCGCGTGCGCCGCATGACGCTGTTTCTCGACCCGTTCTCGCTGCTGCTGGGCGAGGTCAAGATCGGACGGATCCTGCTCGAAGGCGCCGACATCCTGGTCGAGCGCAACGAGGTGGGCGATTCCAACCTGGAGATGCTGCCGCCGCCCGACGGATCGGGACCGCATCCCGGCGAGAACCGCTCGCTCAAGCTTCGGACCGCAGCGGCCTTCCCGTGGATCAACAACATCGAGGTCCGCGACTCGGTCCTGACCGTCTCGGAAGGCGCCGGCCGGCCGCCCGTCGTGCTCGACATTCCGAGCGCGACCTTGAAGTCGCCGGCACCGAACCAGACGCTTCAGGTGGAGGGACGGATCGGCGTGGCGCAGGGCGTGCCGATGGAGCTCACGGGCACGGCCGGCTCGTTCAACGGCTGGATGGCCGGATTGCCGGGCAACATCGACCTGCAGGGCGGATTTGGCGGCGGCAAGATTTCGATCAAGGGCAGCATCAATGCCAAGGGCACGTCGCTGCAGGTCAATTCCGAAGGCCCCGACGTCTCAGTCTTCGGACCCTATATCCGCCTGCCCGTCCCGACGGGCGGCCCTTATGTGATGAATACAAAGGCCTCGACCCAGCGTAACGGCTTCAAGGTCGAGGTCACGGCGCTGAAGGTGGGCTCCAGCGAAGCGTCGGGCGAGGCGCTGTTTCGCGTCGACCGCAAGGGCACGCCCACCATCATCGTGAACGCCGACATCACGCGCCTCGATGTCTCGGAGCTGAAGGCGGCACCGAGCAGCGCGGCGCCGGCGGCGCCCTCGACGGCCCCCCTGCAGCCGCCGCGACTCATACCGACCCTGCCGTTCGTCGCGAACTGGCTCGGCCGCTCTGCCCTGTCGGTCACGGTCAGGCTGGGCGAGGTCGTGGGCCTCGGTGCCAAGATGCAGAACGCCTCGGTGACGCTGGCATCGGGCGAGACGCGCTTCACGTTCCGCGCGGCGGCGACGGTCGGCGGCGGTTCGGCCGGCGTCGACCTCGTCTACGATCCGGCCGGTCGCATCGGGCAGACCACGCTGACCGCGACGGCCAATCGCGTGTCGCTCGGCGAGCTTTCGACCCTGCTGGGACTGGATCTCGGCCTGCGCGACGGCGTCGCCGATCTCGATCTTCGCCTGCGCGGCGGCGGCCGCACGACGCGCGATGCGCTCAATTCAGCAAGCGGCTCGATCGACGTCTCGATGGGCAAGGGCCTGTGGCCGCAAAGCCAGCTCGCCAATTGGCCGCCGGAGACGCAGCGGTTGCTGGGCGGCAGCGAGGCCGGCGTGCCGTTCAACTGCATGGCCGGACGTTTCGAGGTGAGCGGCGGCGTCGCCAACCTCCGGCGCCTGGTCGTCGACACGCCGCGCGGCGTGCTGGTCGGCGGCGGCTATTTCCACCTGCGCACTGACGGCTGGGAGTTCATCCTGGCGCCCGAGGCGCGCGACCATCAGAACGCGGCGCTGGCCACGCCGATGCGCATCAAGGGCGGCGCCGGCAAGCAGACGGCCAGCGCGGTCGATCCGAACCTCCCGAAGCTGCTGGTGGGCGGCGGCCCGATCCCCAGTCTCGTCGCGCAGGTTGCGCAGGCCGGTCGGACGGCCGGCGCCAATGCCTGTGCCGCCCTGGCGCCCCGTGTCGAAGCGCTGCGACCCGGCCTGCGGGCGCAGATGCCGGCGCCGACATCGGAGGCCCGCCAGCGCGCCTCGCGGCCGCAGGGGCAGACCCCCGGTCCGCAGCGCAGCCAGGGCCGGCCTTGAGCGAAGCGGCGGCTCCCGAAGTCGCGATCCCCGTCAGCCGGTCGAAGATCGGCTTTCTTGCGATCGCAAGTTTCGCGATGGCCGCGACCGCGGGCTGGATGCTGGTGTCGGCACCCGGAACGAACTCCTTCCATCAGTTCGTTTTGGGGTTTGGCGTCGCGTTCTTCCTGCTCATATCGGGCGCACAGGTTCGACATCTGCTTGGAAAGGAGCCCGGCTTCGTCGTCAATCGGCAGGGATTCCTGTTTCGGCCGACCGGTCTTGCGTTCGGCTGGGTCGACTGGGCGGACGTGATCGATGTGAGAGAGGGCAGGACAAGGGGCGGCGTGCTTCTGTCGATCAAGCTGCGCGATCCTCAAAAGTACATCGCGCGCGGAAACTGGCTTCAACGGCTGGCGAAGGCCATCAATTGGCTCCTGAGCGGAAGTCCCGTCGCCTTCACGACCGGCTCGTTGCAGGCCGATCCTGCGGAACTCGTGCTGCTCATCCGGAAGTTCCTTTCGGAGGCCAAACAGGCCGAATCGCAGCCCTTGTCGTCCCGCCCACCTCCCATGTAAGCCCTCGCGCAGACGTGGGGCGCGATATCCGAAGTTTCGTATCGTGGACATTTTGTGCCGCCCGGGAGCTGAATGAAGCGTTTCTACAAAGACACGGCCGTGGATGCAGGCGAGGGCGGTTTCCGCGTCCTGCTCGACGGCAAGCCGATGCGGACGCCCGCGAAAGCGACGCTGGTCGTGCCGACGCGCGCACTCGCCGAGGCCATCGCGGCCGAATGGGCGGGCGTGCCGGAGAAGGCTGAGATCAACGCCGCCCATCTGCCTCTCACGCGTCTGGCGGCGACCGGCATCGACCGCGTCGTCTCGCGGCGCGACGAGGTGATCGCCGATACGGCGAAATATGCGGGATCGGATCTGCTCTGCTACCGGGCCACGGGGCCTGAGAGTCTGGTGAAGCTGCAACGGGATCGCTGGCAGCCGTTGCTCGATTGGGCGGCCGAGCGCCATGGCGCGCGCCTGGTCAATGCCGAGGGGATCGGCTTCGTCGAACAGGCGGATGACGCGAAGGCCAGGCTTCACGAGGCGGTCTTCGCGCACGGCGATCTCGCTTTGTCGGCTCTCTACAACCTCACGCATACGGCGGGATCGGTCGTGATCGCGCTGGCGGTGTCGGACGGCCGCCTCGACGCGGCGGATGCCTTCACCGCCGCGCAGACCGACGAGCTTTACCAGGTGGATCGCTGGGGCGACGATCCGACGGCGGAAAAGCAGCGCGAGGGCGTGCGCCGGGACATCGAGGCGTGTGCGCGCTTTCTTGCATTGTTGGAAGACGCGCGACTGCGCGGATGAGAGGGATCATGGGAGCGGGCACGAAGCTGCGGCAGGTCATGGCCGACAAGGGACTGGTCGAGGCGATGGCGGCGCACAGTCCGCTGTCGGCGATGCTGGCGGCCGAAGCGGGCTTCGATGCCATCTGGGCGTCGGGCTTCGAGCTTTCCGCGATGTACGGCGTGCCGGACGTCAGTGTCGTGTCGATGACCCAGCATCTCGACATGACGCGTGCCATGGCCGACCGCTCGGGCCTGCCGGTGGTGGCTGACATCGACACCGGCTTCGGCAATGCCATCAACGTCCTCTACGCCGTGGAGCAGTACGAGCGCGCCGGCGTCGGTGCGATCGTGATGGAGGACAAGAGCTTCCCCAAGGTCACCAGCCTGATCGCCGGCGGCCGCCAGGACATGGTCCGGATCGAGGAGTTCCAGGGCAAGATCGAGGCGGCGCGGTCGGCGCGGCGCGATCCCGACCTCGTCATTGTGGCCCGCACCGAGGCGCTGATCGCGGGGCTCGGACAGGACGAAGCGCTGAAGCGCGCACGCGCCTACGAGGCGGCCGGCGCCGACCTGATCCTGGTCCATTCCAAGCAAAAGACGCCGGACGAGATCGAGGCCTTCATCAAGGCCTGGGACGGCAAGGTGCCGATCGCGCTGGTGCCGACAGCCTATCCGCAGATGACGGTGGCGCGGGTGAAGGAACTCAAGAAGGTCGGCCTGCTGATCTGGGGCAACCACGCGATCCGCGCTGCGGTCGGTGCGATGCGGAAGACCTTCGCGCAGATCCGCAAGGACGGCGGCATCCACGGCGTCGAGGGCAGCATTGCCACGGTCGACGAGGTGTTCGATTTGCAGGGTATGGGAACGGTGAAGGACAACGAGAAGCGATTCCTGCGCTAGACGTAATCGCGTTATTGGCCGAAAACTGACCGAGGGCCGGAGATTTAGATGCAGAAAATGTTGGAAGAACTCGAGCGCAGGCGGGCAGCGGCGCGGCTGGGCGGCGGCGAGCGCCGTATCGAGGCGCAGCACGCCAAGGGCAAGCTGACGGCCCGCGAGCGCATCGACGCGCTCCTCGATCCGGGCTCGTTCGAGGAATACGACATGTTCGTCGAGCACCGCTCGATCGATTTCGGCATGGAGAACCAGAAGATCCCGGGCGACGGCGTGGTCACCGGCCACGGCACGATCAACGGCCGCCTTGTCTATGTCTTCAGCCAGGATTTCACGGTCTTCGGCGGGGCATTGTCCGGCATGCACGCCACCAAGATCTGCAAGGTCATGGACATGGCCATGAAGGTCGGCGCGCCGGTTCTGGGCCTCAACGACTCCGGCGGTGCGCGCATCCAGGAGGGCGTCGACTCGCTCGCGGGCTACGCCGACGTCTTCCAGCGCAACGTGCTGGCCTCGGGCGTGATCCCGCAGATCTCGATGGTCATGGGTCCCTGCGCCGGCGGCGCGGTCTACTCGCCCGCGATGACCGACTTCATCTTCATGGTGAAGGACAGTTCCTACATGTTCGTCACCGGTCCGGACGTGGTGAAGACCGTCACGCACGAGACGGTGACGCAGGAGGAGCTGGGCGGCGCGCTCACGCACACGCAGAAGTCGGGCGTGGCCGATCTCGCCTACGAGAACGACATCGAGGCCCTGCTGCAGCTTCGCCGGTTCGTGGACTTCCTGCCGTCGAACAACCGCGAGAAGGCGCCGGTCCGCACCACGCTCGACCCGATCGATCGCGACGACCTCTCGCTCGACACGCTGGTGCCGGAGAATCCCAACAAGCCCTACGACATCAAGGAGCTGATCCTGAAGGTCGTGGACGAGGGCGATTTCTTCGAGCTGTCGCCGGAATGGGCGGCCAACATGGTGGTGGGTTTCGGCCGCATGGCCGGCCGTACGGTGGGCTTCGTGGCCAACCAGCCGATGGTGCTGGCGGGCTGCCTCGACATCGACAGCTCGCGCAAGGCCGCGCGCTTCGTGCGCTTCTGCGACGCCTTCAACATCCCGATCGTGACCTTCGTCGATGTGCCGGGCTTCCTGCCTGGCACGACGCAGGAGTACGGCGGCATCATCAAGCACGGTGCCAAGCTGCTCTACGCCTATGCCGAGGCGACCGTGCCGAAGGTGACGGTGATTACCCGCAAGGCCTATGGCGGCGCCTACGACGTCATGGCGTCCAAGCACCTGCGCGGCGACGTGAACTATGCCTGGCCCGGCGCCGAGATCGCGGTGATGGGTGCCAAGGGCGCGGTGGAGATCATCTTCCGGTCCGATGTCGGCGATGCCACGAAGATCGCGGCGCGCACCGAGGAATATCGCGAGAAGTTCGCCAATCCGTTCGTGGCGGCCAACCGCGGCTTCATCGACGACGTGATCATGCCGCACGGCACGCGCCGCCGGATCTGCAAGGCGCTGGCCACGCTCGAGACCAAGAAGCTCGAGAATCCGTGGCGCAAGCACGGCAACGTCCCTCTGTGAGGGGAACGACGTGCATCTCTCTCCCGAGGAGCGCATGAGGCGCGGCCGGATCGTGCGCAAGCACCAGATGGTCGGCCTGCTCGCGCTGCTCGTGATCATTCCGCTGAATTTCATCGTGAGCCGCCAGTATCCGTGGTGGCTCTGGGTCCTCATCGTCTGGTTGCCCCTGATCATCGCCCACTCGCTATGGGCTCGGGGCGTCTTCGATCGTAGAAAAGAAGGAATGTGAGCATGGCCGCCAAAAAGAAGGTCGCCAAGGTTGTCGCCAAGAGCGCGGCCAAGAGCGCGCCGGCGAAGAAGGTTCCGGCCCCCAAGTCAGCGGCCTCCAAGCCGGCCGCTGCTGATGGGCCGCCGCCGTTCGACAAGATCCTGATCGCCAACCGCGGCGAGATCGCCTGCCGCGTCATCCGCACCTGCAAGCGGCTCGGCATCAAGACCGTCGCGGTCTACTCCGAAGCCGACGCCGACGCGCTGCATGTGCGCGAGGCCGACGAGGCGGTGCTGATCGGACCGCCGCCTTCGGCGCAGTCCTACCTGCTGATCGACAAGATCGTGGACGCCTGCAAGAAGACCGGCGCCCAGGCCGTGCATCCGGGCTACGGCTTCCTCTCCGAGAAGGAAGCCTTCCAGAAGGCGCTGGCTGAGGCCGGCATCGCCTTCATCGGACCCGATGCCCACGCCATCTACGCCATGGGCGACAAGATCGAGTCCAAGAAGCTCGCGCAGGCGGCCGGCGTCAGCACCGTCCCCGGCTACCTCGCGGCGATTCCCAATGCCGACGAGGCGGTGAAGATCGCCAAGAAGATCGGCTACCCGGTCATGATCAAGGCCTCGGCCGGCGGCGGCGGCAAGGGCATGCGCATCGCGTACAACGATGCCGAGGCGCATGAGGGCTTCGGCTCGGCGACCAACGAGGCTAAGGCCTCTTTCGCCGACGATCGCGTGTTCATCGAGAAGTATGTCGAGGAGCCGCGTCATATCGAAATCCAGCTGATTGCCGATGGCCACGGCAACTGCGTCTATCTCTGGGAACGCGAGTGCTCGATCCAGCGCCGCCACCAGAAGGTGATCGAGGAGGCACCGAGCCCGTTCCTCGACGCCAAGACGCGCAAGGCGATGGGCGAGCAGGCCGTCGCGTTGGCCAAGGCCGTGAAATACAAGAGCGCCGGCACCGTCGAGTTCATCGTCGACAAGCACCGCAAGTTCTACTTCCTCGAGATGAACACACGCCTGCAGGTCGAGCATCCGGTGACCGAGCTGATCACCGGCCTCGACCTCGTCGAGCTGATGATCCGCGTGGCGGCGGGCGGGAAACTGCCGTTCCAGCAGAAGGACGTGAAGCTGCAGGGCTGGGCCGTCGAGGCGCGTCTCTACGCCGAAGACCCGTTCCGCAACTTCCTGCCCTCGACCGGCCGTCTCGTGAAGTATCGCGAGCCTGTCGCCGGCCCGGATGTGCGCGTCGACACCGGCGTGTTCGAGGGCGGCGAGATCTCGATGTTCTACGACCCGATGATCGCCAAGCTGTGCAGCTATGGCGCGACCCGCAACGAAGCGATCGACCGCATGCGCCGCGCCCTGGACGAGTTCTACGTCCGCGGCGTGTCGCACAACGTGCCGTTCCTGGCCGCGCTGATGGCCCATCCGCGCTTCCGGGCGGGCAACCTCACGACCAACTTCATCGCCGAGGAATTCAAGGGCGGCTTCACGGCCGCGCATCTGCCGCCGAAGGATCCGGCGATGCTGGCGGCGATCGCCGCCGTGGTCGACCGCATCCATGCCCATCGCGCGGGGGCGCCGCAATCGGAGCGCGTCGTCATGCTGAACCGCGCGCCGATGGCCGTGTCGGTGAGCGGCGGCGGCCTCGAATTCGCCGTCGACATCGACGGCCGCCGCATCACGATCGAGTCCGGCTGGATGCCGGGCGAGCCGCTGATGCACGCCAAGGTCGACCAGCATGCCGTCGTCGTGCAGGTCGATACGCTGGGCTCGGGCTGGCGCCTGGTCCACGAGGGCGGGCAGGCCGACGTGCTGGTGCTGACGCCGCGCCAGGCCGAACTCTATGCGCTGATGCCGGTCAAGGCCGCGCCTGACACCTCGAAGTTCCTGCTCTCGCCGATGCCGGGCCTGCTGGCCTCCGTGGCGGTGAGCGAGGGCCAGGAAATCAAGGCGGGCGAGGCGCTAGCCGTGGTCGAGGCGATGAAGATGGAGAACGTCCTGCGCGCCACCCGTGATGGCACGGTGAAGACCCTCCATGCCAAGGCGGGCGACAGCCTGAGGGTCGACCAGAAGATCATCGAGTTCGCCTGAGCCCGATGGCCTTGCAGGCGCGCCTCAGCATCAAGGGCCGGGTCCAGGGCGTGGGCTATCGCGATTGGGCGATGGAAACGGCCCAGCGGCTCGGGCTCAGCGGCTGGGTGCGCAACCGCATCGACCGCTCGGTCGAGGCGCTGGTCGTGGGTGACGACGATGCGGTCGGCAGGATGATCGAGGCCTGCCGCCACGGCCCGGCGCTCGCGCGGGTCGATGCCGTCGATGTCGAGCCGATGGACCTCGACGTCCTGCCGACGGACTTCAGGCGGCTTCCGACGGCCTGACCGCGCCGAACACTTCCTCGAACGTCTCGGCCAGCGCCGCGTCGAGATCGGCCAGGGTCACCGGCAGGCCGAGATCGACCAGCGACGTGACGCCGTGATCGGCGATGCCGCAAGGAACGATTCCCGCATAGTGCGAAAGGTCCGGCTCGACGTTGATCGAGATGCCGTGGAACGCCACCCAGTGGCGGATGCGCACGCCAATGGCGGCGATCTTGTCCTCGCGCGGGCTGCCGTCGGGCAGGGGCGGCTTGTCCGGCCGCACGACCCAGACGCCGACGCGGCCCTCCCGCCGCTCGGCTCGTACGTTGAAACGGCCCAGCGTGCGGATAGTCCATTCCTCAAGGTCCGAAACATAGCGGCGCACGTCCTGGCGGCGCGCCCGGAGGTCGAGCATCACATAGGCCACCCTCTGGCCGGGGCCGTGATAGGTGTACTGGCCGCCGCGGCCGGCGACGTGGACGGGAAAGCGGGCGGGCTGCAGCAGATCCTGCGTACGGGCGCTGGTGCCGGCGGTGTAGAGCGGCGGGTGCTCCAGCAACCAGACCATTTCATCGGCGTGTCCCGCCCGGATGTCGGCGACCCTGGCCTCCATGGCGGCAAGGGCCTCGTCATAGGGGACCGCGCCGTCGGAGATGCGCCATTCGGGGCTGTTCATTGTGGCAAAATCGGTACTTCCCGGCCTTCATGCAAGCCCGCCTTGCCACTGGTGGGGCGATTTGGTATCCCCCGCGCCATCGATCCGGCGCGGCCATGGCGGAATTGGTAGACGCGCTAGCTTGAGGTGCTAGTGCCGCGAGGCGTGGAAGTTCGAGTCTTCTTGGCCGCACCATCGCCGGTTCGATGAAAAGGTAGACGAGAGGTCGCCGCCTGTTGGTAAAATCCAACTGGCGGCCCTTTTGTTTTGCAGGCGAGGAGACGAGCTTTGGCGGACGAACTCAGCGAAAGCGCCCTCCGATACCATCGCCTGCCCAGGCCCGGAAAAATCGAGGTCGTTCCGACCAAGCCGCTGGCGACCCAGCGCGACCTTTCGCTCGCTTATTCGCCGGGCGTGGCCGCGGCCTGCAACGAGATCGTGCGCGATCCGGCAATGGCCGCCGAAATGACCGCGCGCGCCAACCTGGTCGCCGTCGTGACCAATGGCACCGCCGTCCTGGGGCTGGGCGCGATCGGGCCGCTGGCCGCCAAGCCGGTGATGGAGGGCAAGGGCGTCCTCTTCAAGAAGTTCGCCGGCATCGACGTCTTCGATCTCGAACTAGCCGAACTCGACCAGGAGAAGCTGGTCGACATCGTCGCGTCGCTGGAGCCGACCTTCGGCGGCATCAACCTCGAGGACATCAAGGCGCCGGAGTGCTTCTACGTCGAGCAGAAGCTGCGCGAGCGCATGAAGATCCCGGTGTTCCACGACGACCAGCATGGCACCGCCATCATCGTCGGCGCGGCGCTGCTCAACGCCCTATCGCTGGTCGGCAAGGATATCGCCAAGGTGAAGCTCGTGGTGTCGGGCGCGGGCGCGGCGGCGCTGTCGTGCCTCGGCGTGCTGGAGAAGCTCGGTCTGCCGCGCGAGAACATGTGGGTCACCGACATCGCCGGCGTGGTCTGGAAGGGTCGCAACGAGCAGATGGATCCGTGGAAGGAGCGCTACGCCCGCGACACCCAGGCCCGCACCCTGGGCGAGGTGATCGGCGATGCCGACGTTTTCCTGGGCCTCTCGGCCGCCGGCGTCCTGAAGCAGGACATGGTGGCCCGGATGGCCGCCCGTCCGCTGATCTTCGCGCTGGCCAATCCCAATCCCGAGATCTCGCCGGAAGACGTCGCGGCGGTGCGTGACGACGCCATCATGGCGACCGGCCGCAGCGACTATCCCAACCAGGTCAACAACGTCCTCTGCTTCCCCTACATCTTCCGCGGCGCGCTCGATGTCGGTGCCACGACCGTCAACGACGAGATGAAGATCGCCTGCGTGCGCGCCTTGGCGGCGCTGGCGCGCAAGGAGCCGTCCGAGGTCGTGGCCCGCGCCTTCGGCGAGCAGGCCGGCGGTTTCGGCCCCAGCCAGATCATTCCCAAGCCCTTCGATCCGCGCCTGATCGTCGAGCTGGCGCCGGCCGTCGCCAAGGCCGCCATGGACAGCGACGTCGCCACGCGGCCGATCACCGATTTCGACGCCTACCGCGAGCAGCTCAGCCAGTTCGTCTTCAAGTCCGGCCTGATCATGCGGCCGGTGTTCGAGCAGGCGCGTTCCGATCCCAAGCGGGTGATCTTCAGCGCCGGCGAGGACGACCGCGTCCTGCGCGCCGCCCAGATCATCCTCGATGAGCGCATGGCGAAGCCGATCCTGATCGGCCGGCCTGAGATCATCAAACGCCGCGCCGAGCGCCTCGGCCTCAGGTTCCAGCCGGGCGTCGACATCGAGCTGGTCGATCCGTCCAGCGACCCCCGCTACGACAAGTACTGGGGTGCCTATCACGAGATGATGGAGCGTCGCGGCGTCACCGAGCCGACGGCGCGCAATCTCGTGCGCTCCAGCCCGACGCTGATTGCCGCGCTGGCCGTGAAGCTGGGCGATGCCGACGCGATGATCGCGGGCGCCTATGGGCGCTTCCGCACCCACCTTGCGCATGTGCGCGAGGTCATCGGCCTGCGCGAGGGCGTGAAGAACATGGCGGCGCTCAGCCTGCTGGTCATGCCGACCCGTTCGCTTTTCATCGCCGACACCTATGTGAACTACGATCCCGATCCCGAGACGCTGGCCGAGATCACGCTGCTGGCGGCCGACGAGGTGCTGCGCTTCGGCATCCAGCCCAAGGTCGCGCTGATCTCGCATTCGAGCTTCGGCAGTTCCGACCATCCTTCCGCGAAGAAGATGGCGGCGGCGATCAAGATCCTGCATGCGCGGGCACCCACCCTCGAGGTCGACGGCGAGATGCACGGCGATGCCGCACTGGATGTCGAGATCCGCAACAGCGTCTTTCCGCGCTCCCGCCTCAAGGAAGTGGCGAACCTCGTGGTCTGCCCGTCGCTCGATTCCGCCAACATCGCCTTCAACCTGCTGAAGGACGGCGCTGACGGCCTGCATATCGGACCGATCCTGCTGGGCACCGACCTGCCGGCGCACGTGCTCACCCCGTCGGTCACCGCCCGCGGCATCCTCAACATGACGGCGCTGGCCGTCGTCGAAGCGCAACGCCTCGCCGAGGCGCGTGGATGAGCGGCGAGATCGATCTCGTCGATGAAGTCACGCCGGAACTCGTCCGGCGAGTTGAGGCGGCCCTTGTCGAGAACAGGCCGGAAGAGGCGCGGGGGCTGCTGGCCAACCTCAGTGCGACCGGCCAGGCCTCCATCCTCGAACAGATCTCGGAGGAAGAGCGCGACACGCTGGTCGGCATCCTCAAGGATGACCTCGATCCCGAGACCCTGACCGAACTCGACGAGGAGGTCCTCGAGGACGTTCTCGAGCAGCTCGACAGCAAGGAAATCGCGGCGGCTGCCCGCGAACTCGAGGCCGACGACGCGGCCACCATTCTTGAAGACCTGTCGGAGGACGAGCGGCAGGAAGTTCTGGCCGAGCTGCCTGCCGACGAACGCGCCGATATCGAGCGCGCGCTGGCCTATCCCGAAGACTCGGCCGGGCGCCTCATGCAGCGCTCGCTGGTCAAGGTCGCCGACACCTGGGCCGTCGGCCAGGTGATCGACTACTGCCGCGAAGCCACGGACCTTCCCGACGACGTGTACGATATCTTCGTCGTCGACGCCGACGGCCGTCTTCGCGGCTCGGTGCCGCTTGGCCGCATGCTGCGCACCAAGCGGCCGGTGCAGATCCTCGACATCGTCGATCCCGACATCCCGTCGCTGCCGGTCATGGCCGAGCAGGCCGAGGTGGCGCACGTCTTCCGCGACAAGAACCTGGTGTCGTGCCCGGTCGTCGACAATGACGGGCGGCTGCTGGGCGTTATCATGGTCGACGACGTGGTCGACGTGATCGACGAGGAGGCCGAGGAAGACCTGCTCAAGATGGGCGGCGTCGGTTCCGACGACATGCATGCCGATACGGTAACGACGGCCCGGCTGCGGGCGCCCTGGCTGCTGGTCAATGTGGCGACCGCCCTTGTCGCGTCCTTCGTCATCAGCCGGTTCGAGGACACGATCGAGAAGATCGTGATCCTGGCCGCCCTCATGCCGATCGTCGCCTCAATGGGCGGCAATGCCGGGATCCAGACTGTCACCGTCACGGTGCGTGCGCTGGCGATGGGCGAGCTGACTGCCGCCAACGGGATGCGTTTCATCGCCAAGGAAGCGGTGGTCGGCAGTCTCAACGGGCTGTTGTTTGCCCTGCTGCTGGCCGTTGGCGTGATCGTGATCTTCCACGACTGGCGGCTGGGAGCCGTGATCGCCGCCTCAATGGTCTGCAATCTGATCGCGGCGGCGCTGGCAGGTTCGCTGATTCCGCTCGGCCTGCAGAAATTCGGCGTCGACCCGGCCGTGTCGTCGACGGTGTTCCTGACCATGGTCACCGACGTGACCGGCTTCCTCACGTTCCTGGGACTGGCGACGCTCTTCCTGCTTTGAGGTAACGTCCCGGCGGAGGTCCTTCATGTCGGCAATCGTTCGTCTGGTCGGTGCGCTCGTCCTGCTGCTGTCCGCTTCCGTGGTCCAGGCACAGAACAAAGTGCCGTCGGACCGCGTGCTGGAAGCGCTTGTCAAGGCCTCGCTGCTGAGCCTCAACGACGCCAACGTGACCGGTAATTACGCTGTGCTGCACGCCAAGCTGTCCAAGCCGTTTCGCGAGCAGTTCCCGCCGGAGAAACTCAAGGAGACGTTCAAGGAGTTCAGCCGGGGCAACGCCGACTTCGACATCATCGCCGCCATGAAGCCCGCCTACGATCCGCCGCCCGTGGTCGACGGTGACGGCAAGCTCGTGGTGAAAGGCAGTTTCCCGACCGAGCCCTCGCGGCTGCTCTTCGAGCTGGAGTTCATTCCGTCCGACGGCGAGTGGAAGCTGATCCGCATCCACGTCAAGCTGGGCTCCAAGTCCTGATTCAGACCCCAAGAAGGTAAGACAAAGATGATCCCGAATGCGATGCCGCCGTTCGATTTCGGCCTGGGCGAGACTGCCGACGCGCTGCGCGACCAGGTCCAGCGCTTCGCCTCTTCCGAGGTCGCGCCGATCGCCGCCGAGATCGACAAGACCGACCGGTTCCCGCGCGAGCTGTGGCCGAAGATGGGTGAGCTCGGCCTGCACGGCATCACGGTCGAGGAGGAGTTCGGCGGTTCGGGTCTTGGTTACCTGGAGCATGTCATCGCCGTCGAGGAGGTCAGCCGCGCCTCGGCCGCGGTCGGCCTGAGCTACGGCGCCCATTCCAATCTCTGCATCAACCAGATCCGCCGCACCGGCACCGACGAGCAGAAGAAGCGCTTCCTGCCCAAGCTGATCTCCGGCGAGCATGTCGGCAGCCTCGCCATGAGCGAATCGGGCGCCGGCTCCGACGTCGTGTCGATGAAGCTGCGGGCCGAGAAGAAGGGCGACCGCTACGTCCTGAACGGCACCAAGATGTGGATCACCAACAGCCCCGACGCGCAGCTGATCGTGGTCTATGCCAAGACCGATCCGGCCGCCGGTTCGCGCGGCATCACCACCTTCATCGTCGAGACCGACCGCAAGGGTTTCAAGGTCGCGCAGAAGCTCGACAAGATGGGCATGCGCGGCTCGTCGACCGGCGAACTCGTCTTCGAGGATTGCGAGATCCCCGAGGAGAACATGCTGGGCGCGGTGGGCAAGGGCGTCAACGTGCTGATGAGCGGGCTCGACTACGAGCGCGCGGTGCTGGCGGCGGGCCCGATCGGCATCATGCAGGCGGCGATGGATATCGTCGTGCCGTACGTGCATGAGCGCAAGCAGTTCGGCCAGGCGATCGGTGAGTTCCAGCTCGTCCAGGGCAAGCTCGCCGACATGTACACCACGATGAACGCCTGCAAGTCGTATGTGTATGCCGTCGCGAAGGCCTGCGATCGCGGCCAGACCACGCGCAAGGACTCGGCCGGCGCCATCCTCTACGCTGCCGAGAAGGCGACTCTGATCGCGCTCGACGCCATTCAGCTGCTGGGCGGCAACGGCTATATCAACGACTACCCGACTGGCCGCCTGCTGCGCGACGCCAAGCTCTACGAGATCGGCGCCGGCACCAGCGAGATCCGCCGCATGCTGATCGGCCGCGAGCTGTTCGCCGAGACTGCCTGACAGATTTAGGTATTTGACCGGGCGAAGGCTTTTTCGTACACGGTGTGTATGAAAGGCCTTCGATGCCGCGTTATCTGACCGAACAGGACATTGCCGATTTCCGTGCCGAATTGTGCCGGGTCGCCACCGAGCGGTTCGCCCGCTTCGGCTACGAGGGCGTCACCATGCGCCAGCTCGCCGAGGCGCTGGGCTGCAGTCCCAAGACGCCCTATCGCTATTTCAAGGATAAGGCCGACATCCTGGCGACGGTGAGGGCCGAGGCCTTCTCGCGGTTTGCCGATACGCTCGAAGCCGCCGCGGCGAAGGGCGGCGGCCCCCTCGATAAAGCGCGTCTCGTGGGAGATGCATATCTGCGGTTCGCCGACGAGCACCCGCATGCCTATCGCATCATGTTCGAGATCGACCAGCCGATCAGCGACGAGCATCCCGAGCTGATGCGCGAGTCAAAGCGTGCCCGCACCTTCGTGACGCAGCAGGCGGAAGAGATGGTGAAGGCCGGTTTGATCGAAGCCGATCCGGTGCTGTTCGGCTGGTCCATGTGGGCCGCCACGCATGGAATGGTCATGCTGAAGCAGGCCGGCATGCTGGGGCAGGCGCCGGATATCGGGACGCTCGCCGGCTATCACGGCGCGCTGATGTTCAAGGGCGCGCTGGCGGCGCAAGGGAAAACGGGGAAGAAACAATGACGGCAGGCGTCACCGCGGGCGATCGCTTCCGCAGCTGGGCGGAGATCCGGGACAATGCGGCGCGCGCGGCCGGCGGGCTCTCGGCACTGGGCGTCGGCGACGACAGCGCCGTGGCGCTGATGCTGCGCAACGACTTCGCGACCTTCGAGGTCAACATGGCCGCGAGCCAGGTCGGCGCCTATGCCGTGCCGATCAATTGGCACTTCACGCCCGAGGAGGCGAACTACATCCTGCGCGACAGCGGCGCGTCAGTCCTGGTCGCACACACAGACCTGCTGGCGCAGATCGCGGGCGGCGTGCCCGAGGGCGTGACGGTCTTTGCCGTGCCGACGCCGGATGAGATTGCCGTGGCCTATGGCGTCGCGGCCGAAAAGCGGCAGGTGCCGGCGGGCGCGGAGCCGTGGGACGCGTTCGTCGCGGGCTCGACGCCGCGCACCGAGCCGCCGCGGGCGGCGCGTGGCAGCATGATCTACACATCCGGCACGACGGGCCGGCCGAAGGGCGTGCGCCGCCAGCCCAGCACGCCGGAGCAGCAGACCGCGGCGGCGCAGGAGGCGGCCCTGTTCTGGGGACTGAAGCCCGATCCGGAGATCGTCGTGCTAATGAACGGGCCGATGTATCACTCCGCGCCGTCGGCTTACGGCAATGCCAGCTCCCGGCTCGGCCTGCACATGGTGCTGCAGCCGCGCTTCGAGGCCGAGGACATGCTGCGGCTGATCGACAAGCATGGCGTCACCCACATGCACATCGTGCCGACCATGTTCGTCCGCCTGCTTCGCCTGCCGGCCGAGGTGAAGGCGCGCTACGACGTCTCGTCGCTGCGCTTCGTGAGCCACGGCGCAGCTCCCTGTGCGCCGGCGGTGAAGCGCCAGATGATCGAATGGTGGGGACCCGTCATCAACGAATACTACGGCGCGACCGAGACCGGCGTCGTGGTGTGGCACGGCTCCGAGGACGCGCTGCGCAAGCCCGGCACGGTGGGGCGCGCGGTGCCCGGTGCGACGGTGCGGGTCGTCGATGAGCAGGGGCACGACGTGGCGACCGGCGAGGTCGGTGAGATCTACGTGCGTGGCCCACATCTCGCGGACTTCACCTACAACAACGACGAGGCCAAGCGGCGCGAGGTGGCGCTGGGCCAGCTCGTGACCGTGGGCGACATCGGCTATGTCGATGCCGACGGCTTCCTGTTCCTGTGCGATCGCAAGCGCGACATGATCATCTCGGGTGGCGTGAACATCTACCCGGCGGAGATCGAGGGAGCGCTGATCCAGATGCCGGGCGTGCGCGACTGCGCGGTCTTCGGCATCCCCGACGAGGAGTTCGGCGAGCAGATCTGCGCCTTTGTCGAGCCGCTGGCCGGCGCCAGCCTCGATGCGACGTCCGTGCGGGCCTATCTCGGCCAGCATCTGGCGCGCTACAAGGTGCCGAAGGTCGTCGAGTTCAGCGCCGCGCTGCCGCGCGAGGATTCGGGCAAGATCTTCAAACGCAAGCTGCGCGCGCCATATTGGGAGAGAGCGGGCCGCAGCATCTGAGGAGTTCCATGGCCGACGACGACGTCACCCTGTCCGGTGCGCTGAAGGGCAAGCTGGTCGACAGCAAGCAGAAGTGGGCCGAGGAAGGCCGCCTGCTGACCGGTAAGACCGCGGCGCATTCGGAGCGGCTGCCGCCGGGGCAGCGCTTGGTCGAGACCTGGCCGGTCCTCGACCTAGGCATCAAGCCCGAGATTCCCACCCATGCCTGGCGTCTCTTCGTCGACGGCGAGGTCGAGGCGCCGGTCACGCTGAAGTGGGACGAGTTCAAGTCCCTGCCTACGACGCAACTCACGACCGACATCCACTGCGTCACCGCCTGGTCGCGCTACGACAACCGGTGGGAAGGCGTCAGCGCCCGCGATCTGATCGCCCTGGTGAAGCCCAAGGCGTCGGCGCAGCACGTGATCTTCCATTCCTATGACACCTACAAGACCAACGTGCCGCTGGCCGACTTCGCGGCCGACGACGTCATGCTGGCCTGGAGCTGGAACGGCGAGCCGATCAGTCGCGAGCATGGCGGGCCGCTCAGGGTTGTGATCCCCAGGCTCTACTTCTGGAAGAGCGCCAAGTGGATCAAGCGCATCGAGTTCTCGGAACTCGACAAGCCGGGCTTCTGGGAAGTGCGCGGCTATCACAATTACGGCGATCCGTGGCTCGAGCAACGCTACGACGACGAAATCTGAAGGGAGACCTGGACATGGGTGCGCACGATTTCAGCTTCACCGCGATCGACGGCAAGCCGCTCGACCTGAAGAGCCTGGCCGGCAAGCCGATCCTGCTGGTGAACGTCGCCTCCTATTGCGGGTTCACGCCGCAATACACCGACCTGCAGGCGCTGCATGAGAATTACGGCCCGCGCGGCCTCGTGGTGCTGGGCGTGCCCTGCAACGATTTTGGCGCGCAGGAACCGCGCGACGAAGGCGAGATCGCGAAGTTCTGCGAGACGATGTACGACGCGACCTTCCCGCTGACGGCGAAGCAGAAGGTGATCGGCCCGGAGGCCCACCCGCTCTACAAGTGGATCGCCGCGGAAGCAGGCGAGGGCGCGGCGCCCAAGTGGAACTTCCACAAGTACCTGATCGGCAAGGACGGCAGCCTGCAGGGCGCCTGGCCGAGCCGCGTGCGGCCCGTCTCCAACGAGATCACCTCGGCGATCGAGGCGGCGCTTTAGGTTTCTCAATGGAGCGCGCCACTCCAGTGGCGCTCATGATCATGCTGCGCCACTGGAGTGGCGCGCTCCAATGATCAGGCGTCGAGCGCCTTGCGGACGCCGTCGAAGACCTGGTGGAACATCTCGGTCGTGAGCCGGCCGGTGTTCGTGTTGTAGCGGGAGCAGTGATAGCTGTCGGCGAGCATCAGCCCCGTCGGCAACGTGTGCAGCCGGTTATGGATGAACGGGTAGGCGCCCGCCGGCCGCACGGTCAGGGCGCGCAGGATCTGGTCGTGGGCGCCTTTCCCCAACGCCACCAGGATCTTCAGCTCCGGCATGACGGCGAGTTCGGCCTGCAGGAACGGCCGGCAGGCGGTGAACTCGATGGGCAGTGGCTTGTTCTCGGGCGGCAGGCAGCGCACGGCGTTGGCGATGCGGCAGTCCACGAGCTGCAGTCCATCGTTGGGATCGGCGCGAAAGGTCCCTTGCGCGAAACCGAACTTCAGCAGGGTCGAGTAGAGGAGGTCGCCGGCATAGTCGCCGGTGAAGGGGCGGCCGGTGCGGTTGGCGCCCTTCATGCCGGGCGCCAGGCCGACGATCAGCAGGCGGGCGTCGAGCTTGCCGAACGAACGGACCGGCGCGTTTTTCCAGTCGGGATGCTTGCCCTGCAGGTCGTGGCGGAAGTCCGCGAGCCTCGGGCAGCGCGGGCAATCGAGCGGCGGCTCTTCGAAGGCAGGCGCGGGCACTGAAGCGGCTGGCCTAGGCCGAACGCATCATGGATTCCGACGGCGCGTCGTCGAGCTCGGCATCGGACTCGCGGGGAGCAGCGGCCGGGCGCGGGGCCCGCTCGGACTGGGTGCGGGCGATGAGCGGCGCCAGTTCGGACAGTTCGATGAAATCGTCAGCCTGGCGGCGCAGCTCGTCGGCCACCATCGGCGGCGCGGACTTGATGGTGCTCACGACCGAGACCCGGAGCCCGCGGCGCTGCACAGCCTCGACCAGCCGGCGGAAATCGCCGTCGCCGGAGAACAGGATCACATGGTCGAGATGGTCGGCCATTTCGAGCACGTCGATGGCCAGCTCGATGTCCATGTTGCCCTTGACCTTGCGGCGGCCCATGGCATCGGTGAACTCCTTGGCCGGCTTGGTGACCATGGTGTAGCCGTTGTAATCCAGCCAATCGATCAGCGGCCGGATCGGCGAATACTCCTGATCCTCGACCAGGGCGGTGTAGTAATAGGCGCGGACCAGCCGGCCCTTCTCGCGGAACACCTTCAGGAGACGGCGGTAGTCGATGTCGAAGCCCAGCGAACGCGCGGCCGAGTAGAGATTGGCGCCGTCGATGAACAGCGCGGTGCGCTCGTTCTCGTAGAAATTGCCTTTCATGGCGGTAAAACCCTTTGAAAGAATAAGCGCAGGCCGAACGATAAATTTATGGAGCTGCGGAAGGCCGGTAACCCGTACCTCTCCGAAAGCATATTAAGAGTAGGTTGTTAACCTATAGATCACAAGGGGTTGAGGGGACTTGCTGGTGGACAAGACAGGCCGCCGACCGATCTTCATAGGCGCCGGGGCCAATCTGCCCCATCCGTCCTACGCCTCGCCCCGCGAGACGCTGCAGGCCGCCCTGCTCGAACTGGATCGGCAGGAGATCCGCGTCCTGCGCTACTCGCGCTGGTACAGGACGGCCCCGGTCCCAGCCTCGGATCAGCCCTGGTACGTGAATGTAGTGGCCGAGGTCGCCACGCCCTTGTCCGCGGATGCGCTGCTGGCGGCTCTGCACGGGGTCGAGGACCTGTTCGGCCGGGTTCGCAGCGTGCGCAATGCACCCCGGCTGATCGATCTGGATTTGCTCGATTATCGGGGGGAAATCGCCTCTCCGCGGTCCGGCAGCGCCACCCTGCCGCATCCCCGTATGGCGGAGAGGGCTTTTGTACTGCGGCCCCTGGCCGATCTGGCCCCGGGCTGGCGGCACCCTGTCTCCGGCGCCCCCATCCAGGACCTCCTGAAGGCTCTGCCGGCGGATCAGGTGGCTCAGCCCTTCTAGGCCCGCGGCTTGCCTTTTGGGCGGAGGGGGGTATAACCCGCCGCTCACACGAAATTTGAGGTCCACGCCATGGCGCGCGTCACCGTCGAAGACTGCATCCTGCAGGTCCCCAACCGTTTCGAACTCGTCATGTTCGCCTCGCAGCGCGCCCGTGACATCTCGGCCGGCGCCCAGATCACGCTCGACCGCGATCGTGACAAGAATCCGGTCGTGGCCCTGCGCGAGATCGCGGAGACGAAGCTCGATCAGGCCGTTCTGAAGGACTCGCTGATCTCCGGCATGCAGAAGCACGCCGACGTCGACAAGCCCGAGGAAGTCAACGAGATGGCCGAGCTCGAGCAGGAACTGGCGGCGGCGCTGGCGCAGGGCGGTGCGGAAGCCGCCCAGCCCAAGGCGCTGCCGATGGCCGAGGAAGACGACGTCGCCGAGTAGCCTGCGCCAGGCTCTTTGGGGGGCTGAGCCCTAACAGGGTTCAGCCTGCTATTCGTGCAAACGTCGTGGAGTGCAGGCAATCGTCCCCATATAGTGGGTGATTGCCATGATTCGTCAGTTTGAACTCGTCGAGCGCGTACATTCCTACGATCCGGATGCGGACGAGGACATGCTGAACCGCGCCTACGTCTATGGCCTCAAGAAGCACGGCAACCAGCTCCGCGCTTCGGGCGACCCGTATTTCTCCCATCCCGTCGAAGTTGCCGGCATCCTGGCCGAGATGCGGCTGGATACCGACTCGATCGTCACCGGTCTGCTGCACGACACGCTCGAGGACACCGACGCCACGCGCGATGAGATCGCGGGCCTGTTCGGCGAGGACGTTGCGCGCCTGGTCGACGGCGTCACCAAGCTGTCCCGCCTGGAGATCCAGTCGGAGAGCACCAAGGAAGCCGAGAACCTGCGCAAGCTGGTGCTGGCCATGTCGTCGGACATCCGGGTGCTTCTCGTGAAGCTCGCGGACCGCCTGCACAACATGCGCACCCTGCACCACATCAAGGAGCCGGCCCGGCGCCGGCGCATCGCGCGCGAGACCATGGACCTCTACGCGCCGCTCGCGTCGCGCATCGGCATGGAGAAGGTGAAGCGCGAGCTCGAGGAGCTGGCCTTCGCCGAGCTCAACCCCGATGGCCGGACCTCGGTGCTGGCGCGCCAGGGGTACCTGCGCGAGCGCGGGGACAAGCTGGTGCCCCAGATCGAAGTCGAACTGGTGAAGACGCTGAAGGACGGAGGCCTCGCGGCGCAGGTGTCGGGGCGCGAAAAGACGCCCTATTCGATCTGGCGCAAGATGCAGACGAAGAACGTGTCGTTCGAGCAGCTCGCCGACATCATGGCGTTCCGCATCATCGTCGCGGACGTGGCGCAGTGCTACCAGGCGCTCGGCCTGCTGCACGGCCGCTACCAGGTGCTGCCGCAGCGCTTCAAGGACTACATCTCGGTTCCCAAGCCCAACGGCTACCGCTCGCTGCACACCGGCGTGATCGGCCCGCTCGGCCAGCGCATCGAGATTCAGATCCGCACCGAGGAGATGCAGGACCAGGCCGAGCGCGGCGTCGCCTCGCACTGGATCTACAAGCAGGGTGGTCCGTCGACCGACGCGCCGCAATATGCCTGGCTGCGGAGCCTCATGGACATCCTCGACAAGGCGCCCAACGCCGAGGAGTTCCTCGAGCACACCAAGCTCGAGATGTTCCAGGACCAGGTCTTCTGCTTCACGCCCAAGGGCAAGCTGATCGCCCTGCCGCGCGGCGCGACGCCGATCGACTTCGCCTACGCGGTGCACAGCCAGGTGGGCGACACCTGCGTCGGCGCCAAGATCAACGGCCGCATGCTGCCGCTGCGCACCCAGCTCTCGAACGGAGACCAGGTCGACATCATCACGTCGAAGGCGCAGACGCCGTCGCCGACCTGGGAACGCTTCGTCGTCACCGGCAAGGCCAAGGCCGCGATCCGCCGCTTCATCCGCGTGCGCCAGCGCGAGCAGTACATCCAGCTCGGGAAGTCGCTGCTCGACAAGGCCTTCCACGAGGAAGGCTACGAGGTCACCGACAAGGGCCTCGACGGCGTGCGTATCAACTTCAAGCAGCCCTCGACGGACGATCTCATCGCGACGGTCGGTGCGGGCCTGGTGAGCGCCCGCGAGGTGCTGACGGCGGTCTATCCGGGGCTGAAGCAGCCGCGCAAGGGCAGCGCCGACGTCGTGCCGATCTCGCGGGCCCGCTCGAAGTCCGGCAAGCCCGCCGAGGGCGGGCGGGCGGGCAAGCTGGAGGCGGACCAGATCGCCATCCGCGGGCTGATCCCGGGCATGGCGGTGCACTTCGCGCGCTGCTGCCATCCGCTGCCGGGCGACCGCATCGTCGGCATCATCACGACCGGCAAGGGCGTCACCATCCATACGATCGACTGCGCCACCCTGGAGAGCTTCTCCGAGGCGCCGGAGCGCTGGATCGATGTCGGCTGGGATTCGGTGAGCGAGGGCGGGGGCGGCGTCTATACCGGGCGCCTCAAGATCACCGTCGCCAACCAGCCCGGCAGCCTGTCGAGCCTGTCCACGGTGATCGCGCGCCACGAAGGCAACATCTCCAACCTGCGCATCGTCAACCGGTCGATGGATTTCTTCGACATGGTGATCGACGTCGAGGTCTCCGACGTGAGGCACCTTGCCGACATCACGGCGGCGCTGCGCGCCACCCCCGCCATTAACGCCGTCGAACGCGCCCGCAATTGACGGTTTCCTCGCCCTCTAGCGAAAGATGCGTATGACTGCGCCCAATCCCCTGCGCCTCGGCGTCAACATCGATCACGTCGCCACCGTGCGCAACGCGCGTGGCGGGCATCTGCCCGATCCCCTGCGGGCGGCGCGCCTGGCCGAGGCTGCCGGAGCCGACGGCATCACGGCGCATCTGCGCGAGGACCGCCGCCATATCATCGATGCCGACATCGAAGGCCTGATGCGCGAGCTCAAGGTGCCGCTCAACTTCGAGATGGCGGCGACCGAGGAGATGATTGGCATTGCGCTCCGCCACAAGCCACACGCGGCCTGCATCGTGCCCGAGAAGCGCGAGGAGCGGACGACCGAAGGCGGGCTCGACGCCGCCGGCCAGCACAACAACCTGAAGCCGATGGTCGCGCGCCTGCGCGATGCCGGCATCCGGGTCTCGCTGTTCATCGAGGCCGATCCGCGCCAGCTCGAGGCGGCGGTGTCGCTGGGCGCCCCGGTCGTCGAATTGCATACCGGCCGTTATTGCGAGATCGAGGGCGAGGCCAAGCAGGCCGAATTGCATCGCATCGCCAAGGCCGCGGCGCTTTGCGCCCAGCTCGGCCTCGAATGCCATGCCGGTCACGGTCTGAGCTACGCCGATGTGGCCCCCGTCGCCGCTATTCCCGAGGTGCGTGAACTCAACATCGGGCATTTCCTGGTCGGCGAGGCGATCTTCGTGGGCCTGGAGCCGGCGATCCGCGAGATGCGCCGCATCATGGATGCCGCACGGGCCGGGGGAGCCGCCGCGTGATCATCGGCCTCGGCAACGACCTCTGCGACATCCGGCGCATCGAGAAGTCGCTGGAGCGTTTCGGCGAGCGCTTCATTCAGCGTGTCTTCACGGAAACCGAGCAAAAACGCTCGGAAGGCCGGGCAGGGCGGGCCGCCAGCTACGCCAAGCGCTTCGCCGCCAAGGAGGCCTGCGCCAAGGCGCTGGGCACCGGGCTCCGGGCGGGCGTCTTCTGGCGTGACATGGGCGTGATCAATCAGAAAAGCGGCAAACCCACCCTGGCCTTGACGGGCGGGGCATTGGCTCGGCTGCAAAAGATCACGCCGGCCGGCATGACGGCGCAAATCGACCTGAGCATCACGGACGAATACCCGCTCGCTCAAGCAGTCGTGATCATCTCGGCGGTGCCCAACCCATGATGCGCACGGCGGTTTCGGCGATCTCCGGGGCTCCCATGCCGCGGTTGGGGCGGGAGACAGGGGCCCCGGGCCCTGCTATAGCCCCGGCTTGTTCAAACTGGTTTGGCGATGACGGACGTGGCTGAACGTCGCAAGAGAGCACAAGAAAAGACCGGCGGTTGGGGCGAAACCGTCCGAACGGTGGTCTATGCCGTTCTGATCGCACTGGTCGTGCGGACCTTTGCCATCGAGCCCTTCAACATCCCCAGTGGCTCGATGATCCCGACCCTGCTGGTTGGCGACTACCTGTTCGTGTCCAAGTATTCCTACGGATACAGCAAGCATTCCTTCCCATTCTCGCTCGGCGTCTTCTCGGGCCGGATCTTCGGTTCGCCGCCCGAGCGTGGTGATGTCGCCGTGTTCAAGTATCCCGGCGACCAGGGGCAGGGCGTCAATCGCACCGACTACATCAAGCGCATCGTCGGCATGCCGGGCGACCGTATCCAGGTGACGAACGGCCTGCTGCACATCAATGGCGTGGCGGTCGACCGCCTGAAGATCGGCGACCATGTGAAGGGCAACAACGGCCACTACCAGAAGGGCACGCTCTACAGCGAGACGCTGCCCAACGGCCGCCGCTACACCGTCCTCGAGTATCGCGACGACGGCATGGCCGACAACACGCCGGAATTTCTCGTGCCGGCCGGCAGCTACTTCGTCATGGGCGACAATCGCGACGATTCGCTCGACAGCCGAACGCGACTCATGTTGCGCGATTTCTCCGGCTCGACGCGCGACCGCGACCAGCTCGGCTGGTACGTGCCTTCGGAGAATCTCGTCGGCCGGGCGGAGTTCATCTTCTTCTCGCATGACCCGTCGGCTGCCGGTTGGCTGGAACCGTGGAAATGGCCCGAGGCGATACGCTGGAACCGCTTCTTCATGGCAATCCACTGATCTCGACGGACGTCGATCTCGCGGCGCTGTCGAAGGGTGTGGGTCATGTTTTCGCGCACGCCGAGTTTGCCTCGGAAGCGCTGACCCATCGCAGCGCCCTCGACCGCCGGCCCGAACTCAAGGCGGCCTTTCCCAACGGCAACGAGCGGCTGGAATTCCTGGGCGACCGGGTGCTGTCGCTCGCCATGGCCGACCTGCTCCTGCGCCGCTTCCCCAATGAGCGCGAAGGCGAGCTGGCCCGCCGTCACGCCGCGCTGGTGCGCGCCGAGACGCTGGTCGAGATCGCTTCGGAAATCGGCCTCGGCAGCCATCTGCGCCTCGGCGATTCGGAACGCACGCCGGGCAGCAGCGTGCGGCCCAACATCCTGGCCGATGCGCTGGAGGCACTCCTCGGCGCCATCTTCCTGGATGCCGGCCTGGAAGCCGCGGCGGCCAGCGTGACCTTGCTGTGGGGCGACCGACTCAGCAGCCAGGCGGCGGTGCCGCGCGATCCCAAGACGGCCCTGCAGGAATGGGCGCAGGCGCGCCGTCTGCCGCTACCGGTGTATCTCGAGATCGAGCGCGAGGGGCCGCCCCACGCCCCGGTCTTCGTGGTCGACGCCGTCCTCAAGGGCCATGATCCGGCGCGGGGCCGGGGCGGGAGCAAGCGCGAGGCCGAACGGCTGGCCGCCACGACATTGCTGGAAAGGTTGAACGGGGCATGAGCACACCTGCAACACGGGCGGGCTTCGTCGCCGTCGTCGGCGCGCCGAACGCCGGCAAATCGACCCTGGTGAACGGCCTGGTCGGCTCCAAGGTGAGCATCGTGTCGCCCAAGGTGCAGACCACGCGCATGCGCGTGATCGGCATCGCGATGACGGACCTTCCCGACAAGGGCGAAGGCGAGCAGCGCGCGCAGGTCATCCTGGTCGACACGCCCGGCATCTTCAGCGTCGCCAAGCGCCGCCTGGAGCGAGCCATGGTCGCCGCCGCCTGGCAGGGTGCCGACGATGCCGACCTGGTGGCACTGGTCGTCGATGCCGAGCGCGGTGTCGGGCAGGAGACGAAGGCCATCGCCGAACGGCTGAAGGAGTCGAAGACGCCGCGCATCCTGGTCCTGAACAAGATCGACCTGGTGCCGCGTGAAAAGCTGCTGGCGCTCACCGCCGAGCTGAACGCCATCGTGCCGTTCGAGCGCACCTTCATGGTGAGCGCGCTCAAGGCCGACGGCGTCGGCGACCTGCTGGCAGCCTTTGCGCAGGCGGTGCCGGCGGGGCCGTTCCTCTATCCCGAGGATCAGGCCGCCGACCTGCCGCTGCGCCTGCTGGCGGCGGAAGTGACGCGCGAGCAGGTGTTCCTGCAGCTTCACCAGGAGCTGCCCTACGAGGCGGCGGTCGAGACCGAGAAGTGGGAGGATCGCCCCGACGGCAGCGTACGGGTCGAGCAGACCATCCACGTCCAGCGCGAAGGCCAGCGCGCGATCTTTCTCGGCAAGGGCGGCGCCCGCATCAAGCAGATCGGCGCCCGGGCGCGCCACGAGCTCTCCCAGATGCTGGAGCGGCCGGTGCATCTCTTCCTGCACGTGAAGGTGAGCGAACGCTGGGCTGACGATCCCTCGCACTACCGCACGATCGGATTGGACTACCAGTCTTAGTCATCGGAGCGCGCCACTCCAGTGGCGCTCGGATGCGCTTGAGCGCCACTGGAGTGGCGCGCTCCATTGATGGACTTGGCCCGCCAGCCTAGCGCGGCCTTCCCTGTCGCGGCATACAGTTGGGCATGGACTGGAACGACGAAGGCATCGTCCTCGCGGCGCGATCTCACGGCGAGACGGGCCTCGTCGTGTCGTTGTTGACACGTGAGCACGGACGGCATTCGGGATTCGTGCCAGGCGGCATCTCGCGGCGCGCCCGCCCAGTCTGGCAATCCGGCAATCTGGTCGAGGTCGGCTGGCGGGGCCGTTTGCCTGAGCAGCTCGGCAACTATTCGGGCGAATTGCGGGAGCCGCACGCCGCGCGCGCCATGGACGATGCCTCGGAACTGGCGGGCCTGTCCGCGGCCTGCGCCGTCATCGATACGGCGCTGCCGGAGCGCGAACCGCATCCGGCGATGTTCGACGGGTTCAAGGCGTTCCTCGGCGTGCTCGGTCACCCGGGTTGGCCGGCCATCTATGTCCGCCTCGAACTCGGCCTGCTGCAGGAGCTGGGCTTCGGCCTCGACCTCGAGAAATGCGCAGCCACCGGCTCGACCGAGGACCTGGCCTACGTCTCGCCCAAGACGGGCCGCGCCGTCTCCCGCGCGGCCGCCGGACCCTACAAGGAGAAGCTGCTGCCGCTGCCGGGCTTTCTATCCACCGGCGGATTACCCTCCGATGACGACGCGCTGCGCCAGGGTCTCGATCTGACGGGCTTTTTCCTCGAACGGCACGTGTTTTGGCCGCACAACAAGCCCTTGCCTCCCGCACGGTCGAGATTTATGGAATCGCTCCAACGCTAGAATTAAGTACGGCCGTGGCTCGAACCTCGGTCCTTCCCCCTCGTCACGCTGGTCCATGGCAAAGCGCAACAACGTCGTCCAACTGGCCGAAGTAAAGCCGGTGCAATTCGGAGACGCGCTCCGCGAGCGCTATCTGTCGTATGCGCTGTCGACCATCATGTCGCGGTCGTTGCCGGACGTGCGCGACGGTCTGAAGCCTGTGCATCGCCGCCTGATGTACGCGATGCGCCAGCTGCGGCTCGACCCGAACAGCGCCTTCAAGAAGAGCGCCCGCGTCGTCGGCGACGTGATCGGCCAGTATCACCCGCACGGTGACCAGTCGATCTACGACGCGCTGGTGCGTCTTGCCCAGGAATTTGCCGCGCGCTATCCGCTGATCGAGGGGCAGGGTAACTTCGGCAATATCGACGGCGATAACCCCGCCGCGATGCGTTACACCGAGGCGCGCCTCACCGAGGTTGCAGAGGCTCTGCTGGGCGGCATCGACGAGAATGCCGTCGACTTCCGGCCCAACTACGACGGCTCGACCGAGGAGCCGATCGTGCTGCCGGGCGGGTTCCCGAACCTGCTGGCGAACGGCGCGGCCGGTATCGCCGTCGGCATGGCGACCTCGATCCCGCCGCACAATGTCGGCGAGCTCTGCGACGCGCTGCTGCACCTCATCAAGACGCCGAACTCGCGCATCGAGACCCTGGTCGACCTGGTGAAGGGGCCGGACTTCCCGACCGGCGGCATCCTGGTCGAGCCTCGCGAGTCCATCGTCGAGGCCTACCGGACCGGTCGTGGCGCCTTCCGCCTGCGCGCGAAGTGGGAGAAAGAAGAGCTTCCACGCGGCCAGTACCGCATCGTCGTCACGCAGATCCCGTATCAGGTCCAGAAGGGCAAGCTGATCGAGCGGATCGCCGAGATCATCAACGCCAAGAAGCTGCCGATCCTTGAGGACGTGCGCGACGAGTCGGCCGACGATGTGCGCATCGTGCTGGAGCCGAAGACCGGTAACGTGCCGGCCGAGCTGCTGATGGAGCAGCTCTTCAAGCTCAGCGATCTCGAGACGCGCTTCCCGCTGAACCTCAACGTCCTCGACAAGGACAACACGCCGCGCGTGATGGATCTGCGCGAGGCGCTGCAGGCCTTCCTCGATCATCGTCGTGAAGTGCTGGTGCGCCGCTCGACCTTCCGGCTGGCCGCGATCGAGCGCCGCCTGGAGATCCTCGACGGCTACCTGATCGCCTATCTGAACCTCGACAAGCTGATCAAGATCATCCGCGAGGAGGACGAGCCCAAGCCCAAGATGATGAAGGCTTTCGGGCTCACCGACCTGCAGGCCGAGGCGATCCTGAACATGCGCCTGCGCGCCCTGCGCCGGCTCGAGGAGTTCGAGATCCGCGGCGAGCACAAGAAGCTCAGCGCCGAGCGAAAGGACCTGAAGGCGCTGCTGAAGAGCGAGGAACTTCAGTGGAACGCGATCGCCGACGAGGTGCGCGAGACCAAGAAGAAGTTCGGCGGCAAGACCGAGCTGGGCCGCCGCCGCACCGAGCTGGCCGACGCGCCGGCCGAGATCGAGCATGCGATCGAGGATTTCGTCGAGCGCGAGCCGGTGACCGTCATCCTGTCCGAGAAGGGCTGGATCCGCGCCGCCAAGGGCCATCTCGACGACAAGGCCGCCGGCGAGCTCAAGTACAAGGAAGGCGATACGGCGCGCTTCGCGATCCACGCCCAGTCGACCGACAAGATCCTGCTGTTCGGCACTAACGGCCGTTTCTACACGGTGGGCTGCGACCGCCTGCCCAGCGCGCGCGGCCATGGCGAGCCGATCCGGCTGATGATCGAGCTGGGCAACGACCAGGACATCGTTCAACTCGAAGTCCTGAAGGGCGGCCGCAAGTTCCTCGTGGCCTCGGATGCCGGGCGCGGCTTCATTGTGCCGGAAGACGAGGTCGTGGCGCAGACCAAGAACGGCAAGGGCGTGCTGACCCTCGCCGACAAGGAGAAGGCGCAGGCCTTCGCCATCGTGCCCGAAGGCGCGAACTCGATTGCCGTGCTGAGCGAAGGCCGCAAGCTGCTGATCTTCCCGCTCGACCAGGTGCCCGAGATGGGCCGTGGCCGCGGCGTGCTGCTGCAGAAGTCGAAGGGCGACCAGCTGTCGGACGCGCAGGCCTTCATCCTCTCCGAGGGTTTGCCGTGGGCCAACCGGACGATCCCGGCGGCCGAGCTGAAATTCTGGCGGGGCGAGCGCGCGCAGGCCGGGCGCATGCCGGAGAAGGGCTGGCCGCGGGCCAAACGCTTTAAGGACTAGAGATGGACCTGACGCTGATCTGGAAGGCGCTGCTGATCGGCGTCGTCGAGGGTCTCACCGAGTTCCTGCCCGTCTCGTCGACGGGCCACATCATCCTCGCTGGAGAGCTGCTCAATTTCGAGGGCCCACCCGGCAAGGTGTTCGAAATCGTCATCCAGCTCGGCGCGATCCTCGCGGTCTGTCTGCTCTATCGCGCGAAGATCTGGACGACCGCCATGGGCGTGCTGGAGCGGGACAAACAGGCGACGCGCTTCGCGATCGCCATCCTCGTGGCGTTCCTGCCGGCGGCGATCATCGGTGTCGCGGCGCACAAGTACATAAAGTCGGTGTTGTTCAGCCCGTGGGTGGTTGCCATTGCCCTGATCGTGGGTGGCATCGCCATCCTCATCATCGAACGATTCGCGCAGCGGCCGCGCATCAAGACGGTCGACGAGATCGATCTCAAGACCGCGCTGTATATCGGCCTCTGCCAGTGCCTGGCGATGATCCCCGGCGTGTCGCGGGCAGGGGCCACGATCATGGGCGCCCGGGCTTTCCGCGTGGACCGTGCGACGGCCGCCGAATTCTCCTTCTTCCTCGCGATGCCCACCATGCTGGGGGCGACGGTCTACGACCTCTACAAGAACTGGTCGTCGCTGAGTTGGGAACATGGCGGCGTGATCGCGTTGGGCTTCGTTGCCGCCTTCGTGTCGGCCATGCTCGTGGTCCGGGCTTTCGTGCGCTTCATCAGCCGCCATGGCTTTACCGTTTTTGCCTGGTATCGCATTGCAGTGGGCGCATTGGCGCTTGTCTTATTGCTCATGCGTTGAAGCTTTCGCCCCACGTCTTGCGCGTGTCATAAGCCGCGCAATTCAGGCGGCACCCTGTGCCGTTCTGCAACACGAGTTGGGAGTAGTTTCATGCAACGTCGTAAATTCATCCGCACGGCCGGCGTCGGCGCCACTGCGGTTGCCGCCACCGGCACGCTGGCCGCACCGGCCATCGCGCAGTCGGCCCCCGAGCTGAAGTGGCGCATGGCGTCGAGCTTCCCGAAGTCGCTCGACACGATCTTCGGTTCGGGCGAACTCTTCACGAAGTACGTCTCCGACGCGACCGACGGCAAATTCCAGATTCGCCTGTTCGCCGCCGGTGAAATCGTCCCCGGCCTGCAGGTCGCCGATGCCGTCCAGAACGGCACCGTCGAGATGGGCCACACCGCGTCGTACTACTACGTCGGCAAGGACCTGACCTTCGCGCTCGACTGCGCCGTGCCGTTCGGCCTCAACGCCCGCCAGCAGGATGCCTGGTGGAACTGGGGCGGCGGTCGTCAGGCGATGAACGACTTCTTCAAGGACTACAACATCCACTCGATCCCGTGCGGCAACACCGGCGCCCAGATGGGCGGCTGGTTCCGCAAGGAGATCAAGACGGTCGACGACCTCAAGGGCCTGAAGTTCCGCGTCAGCGGCTTCGCCGGTGAAGTCCTCACCAAGCTCGGCGTGGTGCCGCAGCAGATCGCCGGTGGCGACATCTATCCGGCGCTGGAGAAGGGCACGATCGATGCAGCGGAGTGGGTCGGTCCCTACGACGACCAGAAGCTCGGCTTCAACAAGGTGGCGCCGAACTACTACTACCCCGGCTGGTGGGAAGCCGGCCCGCAGCTTTCGGCCTATGTGAACCTCGCCAAGTGGGCGGAACTGCCGAAGTCGTACCAGGCGATCGTCGAGGCCGCCGCTGCCAAGGCGCACACCTCGATGTTGTCGAAGTACGATGCCCAGAACCCGAAGGCGGTTCGCGAGCTGGTCGGCGCCGGCACCAAACTGCTGCCGTTCTCGCCGCAGATCCTCGAGGCCTGCTACAACGCGACCAACGATCTGTTCGCCTCGCTCAACGAGAAGAACCCGAAGTGGAAGAAAATCTTCGAAACGTGGAAGCCGTTCCGCGCCGAGGAAGTCCTGTGGTTCCGCGTTGCCGAGAACACGATGGACAACTTCATGGCGCGCCAGTCGGCTGCCAACAAGCTCTAGGCTGAGTGCCTGGAAAGACCTGGGAAACCCCGCTTCGGCGGGGTTTTTCTTTGTCTGCAGTGTCCCGGCAACTGCTTTCCATGCGCGTTGCGCTATGCGATAAACCGCCACCGACAAGGTGTGGTTCGCGTGGCAGAAGTCGCGCGTTCGGTAAGCAAAAGAGTTTAGGGAGATACTGCAATGCAACGTCGCAAATTCATGCGCACGGCCGGTGTCGGCGGTGCGACGGTCGCCGCTGCCGGCGTCCTGGCGGCCCCGGCGGTCGCCCAGTCGATGCCCGAGGTGAAGTGGCGCATGGCGTCAAGCTTCCCCAAGTCGCTCGACACGATCTACGGAGCCGGCGAGTATTTCGCCAAGCGCGTCGCGGCTCTGACCGACAACAAGTTCCAGATCCGCGTCTTCGCCGCCGGCGAAATCGTCCCCGGCCTGCAGGTCGTCGATGCCGTCCAGAACGAGACCGTCGAGTGCGGCCACACGGCGGCCTACTACTATGTCGGCAAGGATCCGACCTTCGCCTTCGACACGGCGCTGCCGTTCGGCCTCAACACGCGCCAGCACAATGCGTGGGTGTATTTCGGCGGCGGGCTCGAGCTGATGCGCGAGTTCTACAAGGAATACAAGATGACCTCCTTCCTGATGAGCCATACCGGCGCTCAGATGGGCGGCTGGTGGCGCAAGGAGATCAAGACCGTCGACGACCTCAAGGGCGTGAAGATGCGCATCGGCGGTTTCGCCGGCCAGGTCATGGCGAAGCTCGGCGTGGTGCCGCAACAGATCGCCGGCGGCGACATCTATCCGGCGCTGGAGAAGGGCACGATCGACGCGGCCGAGTGGGTCGGTCCGTACGACGACCAGAAGCTCGGCTTCAACAAGGTCGCGCCGTACTACTACTATCCCGGCTGGTGGGAAGGCTGCGCGGCGCTGTCGCTCTATTGCGGCGACAAGGCGTTCGATGCCCTGCCGCCGGTGTACAAGGAAGCGATCGCGGTCGCGTCCGGCGACACGGTGAGCTGGTCGGTCGCCAAGTACGACGCCCAGAACCCGCGCGCGCTGCGCGAGCTGGTCGCGGCCGGCACGAAGTTCCTGCCGTTCCCGCAGGCGGTGATGGAGGCGTGCTTCAATGCTTCCAACGAACTCTACGCCGAGACCATCTCCAAGAACCCGAAGTTCAAGAAGGTCTACGACTCCTGGAAGCCTTTCCGGAATGAAGAAGTTCTCTGGTTCCGTGTGGCCGAGAACACGTTCGACAACTTCATGGCGCGCCAGTCGGCCGCCAACAAGCTCTAGACCCGGCCGTTGCGCTGGACGAAAGCCCCGCTTCGGCGGGGCTTTTTGTTGTCGAAATCACGCCTCCAAAGCGTGGAACATTACAGATATTTAAGGGTTTTCCGGCATGCGGGAGCTTTTCAAATACAATTCCGCATGCCAGTGTTGCAGTTGCTGAAGGGGGCCATCAAGGCAACCACGGGAGGAAACAGGAAAATGCAGCGCAGGAAATTTATCAAGACCGCAGGGGTGGGTGCCGCGGGAGTTGCAGCGGCGACCACGGTCGCGGCGCCGGCCATCGCCCAGAGCATGCCGGAAGTGAAGTGGCGTCTGACATCGAGCTTCCCCAAGTCGCTCGACACGCTCTATGGCGGCTCCGAACTGTTTGCCAAGGTCATCGGCGAAATGTCGGACGGCAAGTTCCAGGTCCGCCCCTTTGCCGCCGGCGAAATCGTCCCGGGCCTGCAGGTCGCCGACGCCGTGCAGAACGGCACCGTCGAGGCCGGCCAGACCGCCGCCTACTACTACTTCGGCAAGCATCCGAACTTCGTGTTCGAGACCGGCCTGCCGTTCTCGGTCAACCAGCGTCAGCTCTATGCCTGGCTCTATTTCGGCGGCGGCCATCAGCTGATCAACGATTTCTACAAGGAGTACAATTTCCGCTCCTTCGTCTTCGGCGGCACGGGCTGCCAGATGGGCGGCTGGTTCCGCAAGGAAATCAAGTCGATGGACGACATGAAGGGCCTGAAGTTCCGCGTCGGCGGCTTCGCGGGCCTGATCCTGGAGCGCCTCGGCGTGGTGCCGCAGCAGATCGCCGGCGGCGACATCTACCCGGCGCTGGAAAAGGGCACCATCGACGCCTGCGAATGGGTCGGCCCCTATGACGACGAGAAGCTCGGCTTCAACAAGGTCGCCAAGTACTACTATTATCCAGGCTGGTGGGAAGGCTGCTCGGGCGGCTCGCTCTACATCAACAACCAGGCTTGGGAGAAGCTGCCCAAGAACTACCAGAGCATGATCGAGGTCGCGTCCGGCCTGGTGACCTCCTGGATGGTGCCGAAGTACGACGCCAGCAACCCGGCGGCGTTGCGTCGCCTGGTGGCCGGCGGCGCCGAGCTGCGGCCGTTCCCGCGCTCGGTCCTCGAGCCCTGCTTCAACGAGGCCTACAAGTTCTACGACGAACTGGCGGCCAAGGATCCGAAGTTCAAGAAGATCTACGAGAGCCTCAAGGCGTTCCGCTCCGACGAGAACCTCTGGTTCCGTGTCGCCGAGAACACCTTCGACAATTTCAACTTCGCGATGTCGGCCCAAGGCCGCTAAGCGCAAGGCATACAAAGAGAAAGCCCCGCCATTGGCGGGGCTTTTTTATTGCCGTGATCGAACTGGCGTCGGCAGCCGCTTCAACGCGCCATCACCTAAAGCGACTTCACCATGTAGACCCTGGTGTGAGGATCGAGGCCATGGTCGGGCGGGCCACGGCGGACGATCTCGAAGCCGTGCCGCTGGTAGAGGCGAATGTTGGCCACGGCCATCTCGGCGGTCTCGAGCGACAGGCCCGCGAGCCCGCGCCCTCGTGTCACCTCGTCGATCCGCTGCAGCAGCCAGCTTCCGACACCGGTGCCCTGGCACGTCGGATCGACGGCGATCTGGTAGATGTAGAGGTCCTTTTCCTGCGGTCTCGTCCTGACGGCGCCGACTATGCGCTCGCCCTCCAGGGCAACGTAGACGTCGCCGCGCGCGACTTCCGCCACGAGCCGCTCCCAGACCTCGGCAAACTCTGCCGATCCGGCGGCGGGAAGCTCGCGGCCCAAGGCGCGGATATAGGGCGCGAAAGCCGCGCGTATGACGCGCCCGACCTCTTCGCCCTCCGAGGGAATCGCTGTTCTGAAGGTCAGCGCCATGGGCGGAGAATACCAAAGAAAACGCCCGCCAGTGCGACTGGCGGGCGTGTGTCGGTTAATTTCGCGGGAGGTGGCTATTTAGGCGGCGCCCCGAAGACCGGCGGTGCGGAGTCCTCCGTCGGCGGCGCCTGGATCTCGATCGTCACCTTGCTGGGATCGACCCCGTGCGGCTTGTCGAGGAAGTAGGTCACCGACTGCGGCACCGCGATCACGATCGCCACCATGATGAGCTGCAGCAGCACCCAGGGGACCGATCCCCAGTAGATGTCCGAACTCTTCACTTCCTTGGGCGCCACGCTGCGCAGGTAGAACAGCGCGAAGCCGAAGGGCGGGTGCATGAACGACGTCTGCATGTTCACGCAGAGCATGACGCCGAACCAGATGAGGGCTGCATCGGCGCCCACGACCGGCGTGAGCAGCTTCTGCGCGACCGGCGCCAGCATCGGGATGATGATGAAGGCGATCTCGAAGAAGTCGAGGAAGAAGGCCAGGAAGAAGACGAACAGGTTGACGACGATCAGGAAGCCCCAGACGCCGCCCGGCAGGTTCGACATCAGATGCTCGACCCACTGGTTGCCGTCGACACCCTGGAAGGTGATCGAGAAGCAGGTCGCGCCGACCAGGATGAAGGCGACCATCGCGGTGATGCGCATCGTCGCCTGGAAGGCCTGGACGATGAGATCGCGCAGGTCCTTCTCCTGCCAGGCCCGCCAGCACAGCCAGATGATGGCCGCGAACATCACCGTGAAGGCAATCTTGAAGGGCATCGACTTGAAGGCGACCGTGCCGATCAGGGCGCCGATGATGGCGGCGGCGCAGCCGCCGAAGAACATGATGCGGTCGAACCTGGTGAGCGGTGCGTTACGCACCACCGCCAGGACGATCGCACCGATGGTGCCCATCGCGCCCGCTTCCGTAGGCGTCGCCAGGCCCATCATGATGGTGCCCAGCACGAGGAAGATCAGCACGGCGGCGGGGATGATGCCCCAGGCGCACTTGATCAGCAGCGCCTTGCCGAACAGCGTCCGCGGCACCGGCGGCAGGGCCTCCGGCTTCACCAGGGTCAGGTAGAAGGTGTAGGCGGCGAACAGGGCGATCTGCAGCAGCGAGGGACCCCAGGCGCCGAGATACATGTCGCCGACCGAGCGGCCGAGCTGGTCGGCCAGCACGATCAGCACCAGTGAGGGTGGCACGAGCTGCGTGATCGTGCCCGACGCGGCCAGCACGCCGGTCGCGTAGCGCATGTCGTACTTGTAGCGCATCATCACTGGCAGGGTGATCAGCGCCATGGCGATGACCTGCGCGGCCACGGTGCCGGTGATGGCGCCGAGGATGAAGCCCACGATGATGGTCGAATAGCCCAGCCCGCCCTTGATGGGGCCGAACAGCTGGCCCATCGATTCGAGCATGTCCTCCGCCAACCCGCATTTCTCCAGGATGGCGCCCATAAAGGTGAAGAACGGGATGGCGAGCAGCAGCTCGTTCGACAGGATCGAGCCGAACACGCGGCCCGGGATGGCCTGCATGAAGGCCATCGTGAAGTAGCCCATCTCGATCGACAGGAACCCGAAGAAGAAGCCGACTGCGCAGAGCGAGAAGGCGACCGGGTAGCCGATGATCATGAAGACGACGAGGCCGCCGAACATCAGCGGCGGCATGTAATCGAGAGGAATCATTGCGTGGGCCTCTCGTAATGAGCTTCGAGGCTATCCACGGCATGTCCGTTGAGGAAGGCCACACGCTTGATGAGTTCGGAAAGGCCCTGCAGCGCCACCAGGGCGAAGCCCACGGGAAGCACCAGCTTGATCGGCCAGCGCAGCAGGCCGCCGGCGTTCGAGGAATGCTCGTTGACGTTGAAGGACTGCATGAAGAACGGCCAGCTGAGCCAGGCCAGGATCGCGCAGGTCGGCAGGAGGAAGACCAGCGTACCCAGGATGTCGACCCAGAGCTGCCCGCGGCGGCTCAAGGTCATGTAGAACAGGTCGACCCGCACATGCTCGTTGCGCTTCATCGTATAGGAGGCGCCGAACATCACGATCACGGCGAACATGTACCACTGGATCTCGAGCCAGGCGTTCGAGCTCGTGTCGTACGCGTAACGCACCATGGCGTTGCCGGCACTGACCACGCAGGCCAGCAGGACAAGCCAGTTACACACGCTCCCTATTTTTTCGTTTAACGCGTCGATAAGCGCGCTGAATGCCAGCAATGAGCGCATCCCGTCTCCCCTGCAGCGAGTTCTTTTTTGGCAGACCATCCGTTCTCGCCGACGGATGGACTCTCTTAACGCGGTCCGCTGGGCGATGCCAGCGCCCGCATGGGCTCGCGTGGCGAACGAGGTGCGTCAAGTCGCACCATCGTCTCTACACTGCCTATGCCGTAGGCAACTCCATCCAGCCTTCCGGGCCGAAGAATTCCAGCGGACGGAACGAGCGCTTGTAGGCCATCTTGGTTGAATCGGCGATCCAGTAGCCGAGATAGACGTAGGGCAGGCCGCGCCGGGCGGCGGCATTGGCCAGCCACAGGATCATGTGCGTGCCCAGTCCCCGCCGCGGGTCCTGCGGATCGAAGAAGCTGTAGACCGCCGACACGCCGCTCGCCAGCCAGTCGACGAGGCAGGCGCCCACCAGGCGGCCATCGGGCGAATCCTCGCGGAATTCGATGATCGCCGTGTCGACCGGGCTCTCCTCGACCATGGCGCGATAGTCGTCGAAGTCCATGTCGGCCATGTCGCCGTCGCGATGGCGCGTCAGCACATAGCGTGAAAACAGGGAGAACTGCTCGCCCGTCGCCAGGGCCTGCGTCTCGACGGCATGCACGTGTTCGTTGCGGCGCTGGATGCGGCGCTGCGCCCGGCTGGGCTCGAAGTCCCGCACGCGGATGCGAACCGGCACACACGCTCTGCAACCGTCGCACAGCGGCTTGTAGACGAAGTGATGTGAGCGACGGAAGCCGGCGTCGGTCAGCGTGTCGTGCTGGGAGATGGCGTCCGGCCCACTCAGCTCCGTGACGAGCTTGGTCTCCAGCCGATGCGGCAGGTACGGGCAACGCATCGCCGGCGTCGTGCGGAAGAACCGAAGAGACTGGATGTTCTGGCGGATGAACATGTGTTTACGGTTGCGAGTGTACCCCTCGGGCGGGCGAAGGAAAGCGCGAGTTCTTCCGCCAAAGGTCGATGAAGGCCTTTCCGTCAGGGTCCCGGGCGGGCCCGGGCCAGCCGGCGAAACGGCACCAGGGCCAATCGCACCAGCTTCGGCAGCAGCCATATAAGGAGGATCACGAACAATGCCAGCAGGCACAGAAAAGTGATCGGGTGAGCGATCGCCAGCGCCAGCCCGCCGAAGACCGTGACGTCTTCGCCGAGGGACGCGAACACGTTGCTGAACGGCTCCGGCGAGGTGTTGATCAGCGCCCGCGAGCCGGTTTTGGCGATGTGGGTGCCGGCCGCCAGGGTGCCGCCCAGCAGGCCGGCGATGATCGAGACTTCCGGGCTGAGGCCGCCGGCCGCGCCATAGGCCAGCAGCACGCCCGCGGGAATGCGCACAAAGGTCTGCAGCACGTCGTTGATGCTGTCGACGTAAGGGATCTTGTCGGCGAGGAAGTTGAGCGCGAACAGGATCGCCGCCACGCCGAGCACCCAGGGCGATTCCAGCATCTGCATGTCGTGCGGCAGCGTGACGAGACCCAGACGCTGTGCGAGTCCCAGCACCAGCACGGCGGCATAGGCATTCAGGCCGCTGGCCCAGCCGGCGGCGAGAGCAACGGCGATGGCGGTGAGGGTTTCGGCGCTCATGCGGGCGGGGCTGCGGGTGAGGCTAGAGGGCGCGCCGCGCCTTGAAGGCGGTGGCGAGCGTTCCGTCGTCGAGCCAGTCGAGTTCGCCGCCCACCGGGACGCCATGCGCCAGTCGCGTCAGCGGCACATCGTGCTCGGACAGCCGCTCGGCGAGATAGTGCGCTGTCGTCTGGCCATCGACGGTGGCGTTGGTCGCCATGATCACTTCGCGCACGCCGCCCGCGGCGACACGCTTCACGAGGGAGCCGATGTTGAGCTCCTCCGGTCCAATTCCGTCGAGCGCCGACAGTGAGCCGCCCAGCACGTGATAGCGGCCGGAGAAGATGCGGCCGCGCTCCATGGCCCACAGATCGCCGACATCCTCGACGACGCAGATCAGCCCGGCATCGCGCCGTGGATCGGCGCAGATCGAACAGGGATCGATCGTGTCGAGGTTGCCGCAGACGCCGCAGGCGCGGATCGCGCGCGCCGCGTCGGCGAGTGCGGCGCCCAGCGGCTGCATCAGCGTCTCGCGCTTCTTCAGGAGATGCAGCGCCACGCGGCGCGCCGAGCGCGGGCCGAGCCCCGGCAGGCGCCCGAGGAGCTGGATCAGCCGCTCGATCTCCGGGCCGTTCATCGGCGGTACGTCCTTAAAGCTTGAAGCCCGGCGGCAGCGGCAGTCCGCCGGTGATGTCGCGCATCTGCTCCTGCACGGTCTGCTCGACCTTGGCGCGGGCGTCGTTGGCGGCGGCCACGATCAGGTCCTCGACCACCCCCTTGTCCTCGGGCTTGAAGAGCGAGGCGTCGATGTCGATCTTGCGGGTCTCGTTCTTGCCGTTGACCGTGACCTTCACCAGGCCGGCGCCCGACGAGCCCACGATCTCCAGGCGCTCGAGCGCCGCCTGCAGTTCCTGCATCTTCTGTTGCATCTGCTGGGCCTGCTGCATCAGGCCGCCAAGGTCCTTGAGCTTGTCGAACATCAGTACTCGCTTTCCGGAATGTCGTCGTCGGCCGGGTATTCTTCGGCGGGAGGGGGCTCTTCGGCGGCGAAATCACCGAGACCGGAGAGCATGGATGTCTGCTCGCCCTTGCGCCGCACCGAATCGAGCTTGGCGCCGGGGAATGTCTTCAGGATGGCGAGCACCAGCTCGTTGGTCTCGGCCGAGCTGCGCAGGTCGTCGGCTTTGGTCGCCTTCTGCTGGATGAGCGTCGGCTTGCCCTCGGCATTGGAGACCGAGGCGATCCAGCGGCGGCCGGTCCATTGGCTCAGGAGCTCGCTGAGGCGCGGGGCCAGGTCGGCCGGCGCCTTCGGCTCCGGGCGGAACTCGATCAGGCCCGGCTCGCAGCGCACCTCGTGGACATGGTGCATCAGGCTGTGCACCAGCCGCGCCTCGCGCTTGGTCTCGAACAGCGCGACGACCTCGGTGAAGTTCCGCGGCGCCGGCATCGCCGGCTGGGCGGCGACCGCCGTGACAGGCTGGGTCGCCAAGCGTGCAGCAGCGCCACCGCCGCCGCCATTGCCACGCGGCGCGGCCGGAGCGGGCGCACCGGCCGCGACACCGCCGCCATTCTGCAGTGCCTTGATGGCATCGCTGGGCGAGGGGAGGTCGGCCACGTAGCAAAGCCGGATCAGCGCCATTTCGGCGGCGCGCAGCGGCGAGGGCGCGGCGAGCGTCTCCTGCAGGCCCTTGAGCAGCAGCGTCCAGGCCCGGGTGAGCGAGGCCATCGTGAGCTTGCCGGCCATCGCGAGCCCTTGTGCACGCTCGCTGTCGGCCGTCGAGGCGGCGGCATCGGGCGCCACCTTGAGGCGCGTCACCCAGTGCGTGAGTTCCAGCAGGTCCTGCAGCACGACCACCGGGTCGGCGCCGGAATCGTGCATCTCGCCGAGTGCCGCGACCACGGCAGGCGCATCACCGCGCATCGTCTTCTCGAAGAGTTCGAGCACGCGGCTGCGATCGGCGAGGCCCAGCATGTCGCGCACCTGCGCGGCATCGACCACGCCGCCGCCATGGGCGATCGCCTGGTCGAGCATGGAGAGACCATCGCGCACCGAGCCGTCGGCGGCGCGGGCCAGCAGGGTCAACGCTTCGGGCGAGATCTCGACCTTCTCGGTCTGCGCGATCCTGCCGAAATGCTCGGTCAGCGTTTCCTGCGGCACGCGCTTCAGGTCGAAGCGCTGGCAGCGCGACAGCACAGTCACCGGGACCTTGCGGATCTCGGTGGTGGCGAACAGGAACTTCACGTGCGGCGGCGGCTCTTCCAGCGTCTTCAGCAACGCGTTGAAGGCCTTCTCCGACAGCATGTGCACTTCGTCGATGATGTAGACCTTGTAGCGTGCCGAAACGGGGCGATAGCGCACGCCCTCGATCAGCTCGCGCACATCATCGATGCCGGTGCGCGAGGCCGCGTCCATCTCGATCACGTCGACATGGCGGTCCTCGGTGATGGCCTTGCAGTTGTCGCAGACGCCGCAGGGATCGACCGTCGGGCCGCCGTTTCCATCCGGCCCGACGCAGTTCAGCGCGCGGGCGATGATGCGGGCGGTCGTCGTCTTGCCGACGCCGCGCACGCCGGTGAGCATGAAGGCATGCGCGATGCGGCCCGTGGCGATGGCGTTGCGCAGGGTGCGCACCATGGCTTCCTGGCCGACCAGGGTCGTGAAATCGACGGGACGGTATTTGCGGGCAAGGACGCGATAGGGGGTAGCCGGGTCGTCAGGGCCCGTGGTGGCCTTAGCCATGGCGATCACCCGCTATTCTGCGCCGTGGCCTCTCTCAGGCCCGGCGGTCATCGCGCCCGGGCCGCCCCGCCCTCCGCGGCGGCGCGCGCAGGGGAACGGGTGAGAGACCGGCATGACCCGAAGCGAATTCGTTACGGCTGCTTCCTTCCGGATCTGACCGGGTTGGCGACTGCTCCGCCCACACCGGCCCCTCGAGGCGGTTATATCAGGAGTCCGGCCGCCCGGCGCAAGGGCCGAATGAAGTTGCTGTGAACGTCTTGCGGAAATACCGGCAAGCTTCTGATTTCAAGGGATTATGCACGCTGCCCGCGATCGGCCGGCCGCGCCAGCCCGAGATGGTCGCGCAAGGTCGTACCGGTGTAGTGGGCACGGAACAGGCCGCGCTCCTGCAGGATCGGCACGACGCCCTGGGCAAAGGCGTCGAACTGGCCCGGGAAGAACGGCGGCATGACGTTGAAACCGTCGGCGCCACCCTCGCGGAACCAGCGCTCCAGCACGTCGGCGACCTGCAAGGGCGTGCCGATGGGCAACAGGTGCCCGCGCGCCGCCGCGACGCGATGGAAGAGCTGGCGCAGGGTGAGGTTCTCGCGCCGCGCCATCTGGATCAGCAGCGCCGCCCGGCTCTTGAGATGCTCGGTCTCCGGGACGTCCGGTACCGGACCGTCGAGCGGATGGACCGACATATCGGCGCCCAGCCGCTCCGACAGAACGGTGAAGGCCTGCGCGGTGTCGATGTTGCGGTTGAGTTCGGCGAAGATCTCCTGCGCCTCGCGCTCGGTCCGGCCGACGATCGGCATCACGCCCGGCATGACCAGCGCGGCGTGAGCGGGGCGCCCGTAGTCGGCGAGCTGGCTCTTCACGCTCTCATAGAAGGCCTGCGCCTCGGCGAGATCGTTCTGCGCGGTGAACACCACGTCGGCGATTCGTGCTGCCAGCGCCTGGCCGGGGCCTGAGGAGCCGGCCTGGATCAGTACCGGATGGCCCTGGGGCGAGCGCGGCACGTTCAGCGCACCCTGGATCGAGAAATACTTTCCCTCGAAGGCCGGTACGTGGAGGCTGCCGGGGCGCACGAAGAAGCCGGCCGCCTTGTCGGCGATGAAGGCGTCGTCGTCCCAGCTGTCCCACAGCAAGCGGCAGGCTTCGACGAACTCCTCTGCCATCGCATAGCGCTCGGCATGCGGCGGATGCGAGCGGCCGAACACGGCGCTCGATTTGGAGTAGGCCGTCGTCACCACGTTCCACCCGGCACGTCCGCCGGAGAGATGGTCGAGCGAGGCGAAGCCGCGGGCCACGTGATAGGGCTCGGCATAGGTGGTCGAGGCCGTCGCCGCGAGGCCGAGTCGCGTCGTGCCCATGGCCAGTGCGGAGAGGAGGCCGAGCGGTTCGAACTTGCCAATGGTCGAGGGATGCTCGCCGTAACCCGTGGCGAAGCCGTCACCCAGAAAGAACATGTCGAACTTGGCGGCCTCGGCGGTGGCCGCGATATGCTGCATCAACGCCAGGTTGGGCGTGCGCGCGTCGGTCTCGGGATGGCGCCAGCCGCCGACATGATGGCCCGGCGTCTGGACGAAGACGCCAAGGCGCATCTGGCGGGTCGTCCGCTGCATTACGACGTATGGAGGGCGGCGTGTCCTACGACGCCAGGCGCTTCCACGGCGAAGTCCACGGTGACGCTGCCGGCCGTTTCGAAGACGAGTGTGATCGGCAGTTTGCTGCCGGCTGGCAGGGGCGAGGCGAGCCCGTTCATCAGCAGGTGATAGCCGCGCGGCTTGAGGGTCTGCTGGTTGGCCGGCGGGATGGCGAGGCTCTCGATCTTGCGCATCTCCAGGACGGGTCCCTTGACCCGGATGGCCTGGATTTCGACGGAGCCGGCGGCCGCGCAGCTGGCCGACACGAGCCGGTCGGCTTCGCCGTCGTTGATCACCGTCATGAAGCCGCCGGCAATGTCGGGCCGGGAGGAAGACGACCGGGCCCATGGCTTGACGATCTGCAGCGGACCGAGGGTGGCGGCCGGAACTTCCTTCGGCTCAGAACGACGCAGCCACTTCAGCAAGATTCATCCTCCGCTGCGCCGCTAGTGCGCGAAATAGTGCATGCCGCCATCGACCGGAATGACTGCGCCCGTAATGTAGCGCGCCGCCGGGGAGGCCAGGAAGGCGACGAGGTGTGCCACATCCTCCGGTTCGCCGAAATAGCCGATGGGGATGTTTCGCTCGATGAAGATGCGGCGGGCTTCCTCGGTCGGGTGCAGTTTCTGCAGGATCTGCTCGCTGTTGATGCGCCCCGGCTGAATCGTGTTCACCGTGACCTCGTCGGACGCCACGTCGCACGACAGGCCCTTTGCCCATAAATGCAATGCGGCCTTTGCAGCGATGGCGGCGTTCAGGCCTCGCGGCTCCATGGAGCCGCTGATGTTGACGATCCGGCCCCACTTGCGCGTCCGCATCGCCGGCAGCAGGGCCTTGGTCAGCAGCCGCGCCGCCGTGAAGTTGAGCGCGAAGGCCTCCTCCCAGACATCCTCGGCGGCATCCGGCCCGGTCGGCCGCGAGCCGCCCGCGCAGTTCACCAGGATGTCGACCGGGCCGAGCAGCTTCTGTGCCTCCGCAGCGAGGCGCGTGAGATCGGCGGTGTCGGTGACGTCGGCCGCGACGGCCGTTACGCCCTCGAGGCGTTCGATCTTCTCGACCCGTCGCGCCGTGGCGACGACCCGCGCGCCTTGTTGCGAGAGAAGCCTGACGACCCCGGCGCCGATGCCGGAGCTTGCGCCGGACACGAGGCAGGTCCGGTCCTTGAGCTGATAATCCATCGCGCCTTGATGGCGGAGAACGCCGGCCCTGCCAATAGAGGCGTCAGCCGCCTCGCGCCTTCACGGTCGCGGCCTGGTCGACGATGCCCTTGGCCGAGACCACCACGCCATAGTCCTTGAGCGCAGTCTCGACCGAGATCACGCCGTCGAGCACGTCATCGGCGACATTGGCCGGATCGCGCTCCAGCGGATTGCCGTAGCCGCCGCCGGCCGGGCCGTAGCAGACGAAGCGGCCGTCCTTGCCGATATGCATGTACGGAACCTTGGAAGGGAGCGCCCGGTCGGCCTGGCCGGGCACCATCAGGTCGAGCTTGGCCGGCATGCCTTCGCTGCCGCCCAAAAAGCCCCAGGGCCGGTAGCGGTGGCCTTCGCCTTCGACCGACGCGCCGCCGTCGCTGAGGAAGGTGAATTCGCGCACCGAGCCCAGGCCGCCGCGCCACTTGCCGGCGCCGGCCACGTCCTCGCGCAGCTCGTAGCGCAGCACGCGCAGCGGCAAGTGAGTCTCGATGTCCTCGATCGGGTTGTTGCGGGTGTTGGCGTAGAGCGTGTCGACGGCATCCATGCCGTCCTTGCCGAGGCGCCCGCCATAGGAGCCTTCGAAGATCTCCATGTGCACCCAGTGCGTCTCGTCCTTGAGGCCGGAGAAGGCGATGACCTTGAGGTTGCCGATGCCGGCCGAGACGTTGCCCGGCATGGCCTGCGACAGCGCCTTCATCACCGTGTCGGCCAGCTGGTTGCCCGGGCAGAAGCGCGCGATGGTCGGCGCCGGGAAGGCCGGGTTGGCGAGGCAGCCCTTGGGCGCCACGATGGTGATCGGCCGGATGAGGCCCGCATTGACGGGGATATGGCCGTGGACCTCGGTGTCGAGCAGCACCGAGCGGATGGTGAGCCAGATCGCGATGTCGGCGGTGCCTTCGAGAGGCATGTTGATCGGCCGGTCGGGCACCTGCGGCGCCGTGCCGGTGAGATCGACGACCAGCGAGTCGTCCTTCTTGGTGATGGTGACGACGATCGGCAGTTCCTTCTTGGAAGGATCGTCGCTGTCGAGATAGCCGTCGATGGCCGTCTCGGCGCGATAGATGCCGTCGGGCAGCTTGGCGATGGCCTGCCGCATCAGCCGCTCGGCATGATCCATCAGCGCGCCGCAGGCCTGCTCGAAGGTTTCCAGGCCGTAGCGCTCGACCAGCTCGACCATGCGTTCGGCGCCGATGCGGGCGGCGGCCACCTGGGCGTCCATGTCGCCGACCACGAGATCGGAGGCGCGGATATTGTCGCGCACGATCTGCCACACCGCGTCGTTCCGTACGCCGCGGTCATAGACCTTGATCGCCTTGAACTGCAGGCCCTCGGCATAGGCGTCGATCGCCTCGACGATGCCGCAGGAGCCGGGCGACAGGGCGCCGATGTCGAGATGGTGCGCCGTGGTTGCGGCGAAGGCGATCAGGCGGCCCTGCACGAAGACCGGCACGATGAAGGCCACGTCCGGGCCATGGCTGGCGCCGGAATAGGCATCGTTGTGCATGATGACGTCGCCTGGACGGATCGTGTCGCCCCGCTCCTTCAGGATGCGCTGGATGCCGCGCACATAGCCCGGGATGGGGCCGGACTGCAGCGGCGTCGACTGTGCCGATTCGGCGAGGCCGCGGCCTTCCGCATCGACGAGGGCCGCTCCGAAATCCTCCGACTCGCGGATGATCGAGGAGTAGCTCATGCGCATCAGCTTGTAGCCCATCTCGACGGCGATATTCTCGAGCGCGCCCTGGATCACGCTGCTGGTGATCGGGTCGATCCGGTCGGGCTTGGTCGCGGGCTGGCGGGCGGTGGCGGTGGTCATGCGGCACTCCTCTGCTGGGAGCGCGCCACTCCAGTGGCGCTCATAACTTTACGAAGAAAGAGCAAGAGCGCCACTGGAGTGGCGCGCTCCCAGCGAAGGGCGGCGCTCATTGGCGGGCCTCCTTCCGGATCATCAGGTTGCCGGCCGTGTCGGCCTCGAAGCTGAAGTGCGGCGGCACGACAGTCGTGGTGTCCATCTGGAGCACGATGGCCGGGCCGGGGATGCGCTCGCCGACCGGCAGCAGGTCGCGGCGGTAGAAGGTCGTCGGGTAGTCGGCGAGCTTGCCGTCGACGCGGAAGGTACCGTTGCCGGAGCGCACTGTCGCACTGCTGAGCGAGCGGGCGCCGTCGGGAACGGGCTTCGCGATGGTGGCAGCGTTGGCCGCGCCGACGAGGCGCAGGTTCACGATCTCGATCGCTGAGTCGGCGAAGTGATGGCCGTACTCGCGCTTGTGGACCTCGTGGAACGCCTCGAATGCCCGGGCGAGGGCAGCCTCGTCGAGAATGCCGTCAGGGAAGGTGACCCGAAGCTCGTAGCCCTGGCCGACATACCGAAGATCGCCGCGCCGCTCGAACGTCACCTGCGCGAGATCGATGCCGTCGGCGGTGAAGCGCCCGGCCAGTTCCTTCGCCATGGCGTCGAAGTCGGCGTTGATGCGTGAAAGGTCGGCGGCGCCCGACACCTGGAACGAGGTGCGGATGGCGTCGTAGCGCAGGTCGCTGATCAGCAGGCCGACCGCCGAGGTGATGCCGGGATGCGGCGGCACGATCACTTCGGTGACGCCCAGCATGTCGGCCACTTCGGCGCCATGCAGCGGACCGGCGCCGCCGAAGGCCACCAGCGCGTAGTGGCGCGGATCGATGCCCTTCTGGACCGTGCGCGAGCGGATGGCGTTGGCCATGTTGGCGTTGATCAAGGTGATCACGCCCTCGGCGGCCTCGCGATCGGAGAGGCTGAGTTCGCGGGCCAACTCGCCGATGACACGCCGTGCCGCCACCTCGTCGAGCGACATGCCGCCGCCCAGGAAGTTGCCGCCGTCCAGACGGCCCAGCACGACGTTGGCGTCGGTCACCGTGGCCCGCGTGCCGCCGCGGCCGTAGGCTGCAGGGCCGGGGACAGCGCCGGCCGAGCGCGGGCCGACCTTGAAGGCACCGGCCTGGTCGACGAAGGCGATCGAGCCACCGCCGGCGCCGATCGTGTGCACGTCGATCATGGGGACGAGTACCGGGAAGCCTGCGATCCAGGTGTCGCGCGCCGTCGCCTCGCCGAAGCCGCCTTCGGTGACGATGCCGATATCGGCCGAGGTGCCGCCGACATCGAAGGTGATGAGGTTGCGCTTCTCAGAGAGCGCGCCGGCCCAGTCGCCGCCGATCACGCCGGCGGCAGGACCGGAGAGGAGGGTGAGAACCGGCCGCTCGGCCACCATGCCGGGTGTCGCGACGCCGCCGTTCGAGGCCATGATGCGCAGGTCGGCCTTGAAGCCCGAGGCCTCGATCTCCGATTCGAGGCGCGTCACGTAGTTGCGCACCTTCGGGCCGACGAAGGCGTTCATGGCCGTCGTCGTGAAGCGCTCGAACTCGCGAAACTGCGGCGAGACCGACGAGGAGGTGGTGGCGAAACACTCGGGATATTCCTCGCGCACGATCTCCATGGCGCGCGCCTCGTGGCTGGCGTCGAGATAGGAGAAGAGGAAGCAGATCGCGATGGCCTGGACGCCGGCCTCCTTGAGCTCGCGCACGGCCTGGCGGACTCCTTCCTCGTCGAGCGGCTCCAGCACCTCGCCGCGCGGCGGCACCAGCCGCTCCGTCACCGTCTTGCGATGGCGGCGCTTCACCAGCGGCCGGTCCTGCCAGGGGATGTCCTGCATGATCGAGTAATGCTGCGGCCGCTGGTGGCGGCCGATATGCAGGATGTCGCGATAACCGCCAGTGGTGATCATGCCGGTGACGGCGCCGTCGTGCTCGAGGATCGCGTTGGTGGCGATGGTTGTGCCGTGGAACACGGTGTCGATCGTCTCGCGCGGGATCGAATACTTGTCGCAGAGCGCCATGAGCCCCTGCACGACGCCGCGGGACGGATCGTCGGGCGTGGTCGAGACCTTGTGCACCGCGGTACGGCCGGCCTCGGTGTCGGCAAACACCAGGTCCGTGAAGGTGCCGCCCACGTCCACGCCGATCAACCGCATCATCGCCTCCCTACCTTTGCGTTGGCCAGCAGCGAGCAAGGAACGCGCCAACGCTTTCTCATATGCGTCTCTGTCCCCAGGGAATTTTACAGTGCTGGCATACGGCTTGCTTCCCCGATGGCATGGCCAAGCAGCCGGATATTGAACTCGTTTCCCTGACCAAGCGCTACGGCGAGACGGTGGCGGTCGATTCGATCGGCCTGCGCATCCCCGCCGGCTCCTATTGCTGCCTCCTGGGCCCCAGCGGCTGCGGCAAGACCACGACCCTGCGCATGATCGCGGGCCACGAGGAGGCGTCCGAGGGCGACATCATCCTGGGCAGTGAAAACATCACCGTGCTTCCTCCCGCGGCGCGCGGCACGGCGATGATGTTCCAGAGCTACGCGCTCTTTCCGCATCTCGATTGCACCGACAATGTCGCCTTCAGCCTCAAGATGCGCGGCGTCGACAAGGAAACCCGCCGGTCCCGCGCCGTCGATATGCTGAAGCGCGTGCACATGGACGCCTATGCCGGCCGCCTGCCGGCGCAGCTGTCCGGCGGCCAGCAGCAGCGCGTCGCGCTGGCGCGCGCCTTGATCACCGATCCCCAGGTCCTGCTGCTCGACGAGCCGCTGTCGGCGCTCGATCCCTTCCTGCGCATCCGCATGCGTGAGGAACTGAAGAGCCTGCAGACGCGGCTGGGCATCAGCTTCATCCATGTGACGCACAGCCAGGACGAGGCGATGGCGCTGGCCGACCTCGTCGTCGTGATGAACGGCGGCAGGATCGAGCAGGCTGCACCGCCGCGCGAAGTCTTCAACAAGCCGGCCTCGGCCTTCGTCGCCAAGTTCATCGGCGGCCACAACGTGCTGCCGGCGGCGGTCGCGCGGGCCGGCGCGGGCGAGGGCCCGTTCGTCGCCATCCGCGCCGACCGCATGTCGGTGCAGGCCGGCACCATGGGCGAAGCCGGTGTGACATCGCTGCAGGGCGTCACCAGGTCCGTCGAATATCTCGGCTCGACCGTGCAGGTCGGCATCGACGTCACGGGTCTCGAAACGCTGTCGGCCACGCTCTCGGAGGCGCGCTTCGATGCGTCGCCGGTGCGGCCCGGCGAGCCCGTCATTCTGTCGTGGAAGCCCGAGGACGTGCACGTACTGGGACGTTGAAGGGCCGTTGAGTAGGGGAGGCGGCCCCGCGCCGTCGCTGTTGAAGGAGGAAGACGAGATGGCTCGGAAATCGACTGGCGGCATCGGACGCCGTGGCATGCTCAAGGGTACGGCCGGCATCGCGGGCGCCGCGATAGGCAGTGGCGCGATCACCGGCTTCCCGGTGATCTGGGCGCAGAACAACAAGAACATCGTGCTACGCCAGTGCGGCACCGGCGTCTCCGCGATCAACGAGATCGCCGAGAAGTGCAAAGCCGATCTCGGCATCACCTTGCAGATGACGGCGCTCGATTCCGACGCGGTCGTTCAGCGTGTCGTAACGCAGCCGAATTCGTTCGACATCGGCGACATCGAATACTGGATGATCAAGAAGATCTTCGGCGCCAACACGCTGCAGGCGATGGACGTCAAGAAGATCAAGCTGTTCGACAAGATTGTGCCGATCTTCACCACCGGCAAGCTGAAGCCCGACAGCGTCATCGCCCAGGGCACGGCGCCGAGCACGGTGAGTTTCGTCGAGGGCGCGACCTCGACCAAGTTCTCCAAGACCCCGACCCAGTGGTTCACCATCGTGCCGACGATCTACAACGCCGACACGCTCGGCATCCGGCCGGACCTGGTCGGCCGCAAGATCGACTCCTGGAAGGACATCCTCGATCCGAAGTTCAAGGGCAAGACCTCGATCCTGAACATCCCGTCGATCGGCATCATGGACGCCGCGATGATCTGCGAGTCGGCCGGCATCGTGAAGTACGGCGACAAGGGCAATATGACCAAGGCGGAGATCGACAAGACGATCGAGTTCCTGATCAAGACCAAGAAGGATGGCCAGTTCCGCGCCTTCTGGAAGACTTTCGACGAGTCGGTGAACCTCATGACCTCGGGCGAGGTCGTGATCCAGTCGATGTGGTCGCCGGCGGTTTCGGCGGTGCGCGGCAAGGGCGTGCCCTGCGTCTACCAGCCCCTCAAGGAAGGCTATCGCGCCTGGGGCGGCGGCCTGGCGCTCGCCAAGCACCTGCAGGGCGCGCAGCTCGACGCGGCCTACGACTACATCAACTGGTACCTGTCCGGCTGGGTCGGCGCCTTCCTCAACCGCCAAGGCTACTACTCGGCGGTGCTCGAGACGGCCAAGGCCAATATGTCGGAAGACGAGTGGGGCTTCTGGATGGAAGGCAAGCCCGCCAAGGGCGACATCAAGAACCCGCAGGGACAGATCGTCGAGAAGGCCGGCGCGGTGCGCGACGGCGGCTCGTTCTACGAGCGCATGGGCGCCGTCGCCTGCTGGAACGCGGTCATGGATGAGGACCGCTACATGGTCCAGAAGTGGAACCAGTTCATCGCCGCCTGATCTATCCAGGCGGAGTGCGTAACCCCCTCACCCAGCCTCTCCCCCTAGCGGGGGAGAGGAGTATGAATTGATGAACCGCGTAAAAGCCTGGGTCACCTACCTGCAGATCGCACCGCTCGCGCTGGTGTTCCTGCTGTTCCTCATCGTCCCGATCGCCACGATCGTGGTGGTGAGTTTCTTCGACTACAATGCGACCCAGATCATCCCGGCCTTCCTGCTGCAGAATTACGAAGAGCTTCTCTTCTCGCCGGTGACGTGGCGGACCTATCTCCAGACCGTCCAGTTCGCGCTGATCACCTGGGCGCTCACGCTCGCGATCGGCTTCACCGTCGCCTATTTCGTGGCCTTCCATGTGCGGTCGTCGACGATGCAGACGGTGCTGTTCCTGATCTGCACCATCCCGTTCTGGACCTCGAACGTCATCCGCATGATCTCGTGGATCCCGTTCCTCGGCCGCCACGGGCTCGCCAACACCACGCTGATGAACCTCGGCCTGATCAACCAGCCGCTGGAGTTCCTGCTCTATTCCGACTTCTCGGTCGTGCTGGCCTATGTCCACCTCTACACGCTGTTCATGGTGGTGCCGATCTTCAACTCGATGATGCGCATTGACCGCAGCCTGCTCGAGGCGGCGCGCGATGCCGGCGCGACGGGCTGGCAGACCCTGGTCAACGTCATCCTGCCGCTGTGCAAGCCGGGCATCGCCATCGGCTCGATCTTCGTCGTCACCATCGTTATGGGCGATTTCGTCACCGTGCGCATGATGAGCGGCGGCCTCAGCGCCTCGGTCGGCCTGATGATGGCGAACGCCATGTCGCTGCTGCAGTATCCCGCGGCTGCGGCCAACGCGGTCGTACTGCTCCTGCTGGTCCTGTTCATCGTCGCGGCCATGATGCGCATGGTCGACATCCGCAAGGAGCTGTGACGTGCAGCACGGCAAGCGCGGTCCCGCCTTCTGGCTCCTCGGCGCCTTCTTCTGCCTGTTCGTGCTGTTCCTCTACGGCCCGACCCTGACCATCCTCATCCTGTCATTCCAGGGCCCGTCGGGCGGGCTCACCTTCCCGATGAACGGCGTGTCGCTGCATTGGTTCAGGAACCTGTTCGAGAAGCAGATGGTCGGCGACTTCGCGGGCTCGCTGCAGCGCTCGATGATCCTGGGCGTCGCCACCATGCTGGTGACGGTCGTGGCCTCGTTCTCGGCGGGCCTCGCCTTCCGCTCGCGCTTCCGCGGCTCGGCGATCATCTTCTATCTCGCCATCGCCAGCCTGATCGTGCCCTCGATCCTGATCAGCCTGGGCATCGGCCTGCTCTATCGCGTGCTGGGCTGGGATCCCGCCTGGTACAGCTCGGCCTTCGGCGCACACCTCACCTGGACCCTGCCGTTCGGCCTGCTGATCATGTTCGCCGTCTTCAACCGCTTCGACCGGCGCTACGAGGAGGCAGCGCGCGACCTCGGCGCCACCTCGTGGCAGACGATCCGGCACGTCGTCATCCCGATCCTGCTGCCCAGCCTGATCGGCGTCGGCCTGTTCGGCTTCACGCTCTCTTACGACGAGTTCGCCCGCAGCCTCTACACGGCGGGTACCTTCAACACGCTGCCGCTCGAGATCTACGGCATGACCACCAACGTCACGACGCCGGTGCTCTATGCGCTGGGCACCGTGACCACGGGCGTCTCCTTCGTCGTGATCGCGCTGGCGCTGCTGTCGGTCACATGGCTGCGCCGCCGCCGGCTGCGCCACGGCAGCGACGCCGGCAAGGCTGCCTGACATGGCGCGCCGGGCCAAGGTGCTGCGCCTGCCGACGGCCGGCCCGCAGGACACGGCGCCGCTCGCGGCTGCCATCGCATCGGGCGAGATCGACGCGAAGAGCATCGTGGCCATCGTCGGCAAGACCGAGGGCAATGGCTGCGTCAACGATTTCACCCGGGGCTACGCAACGTTGGCGTTGAAGCTGGTGCTGGCGGAGGCGCTCGGCTGCAAGCCGGCCGAGATCGAGAAGCGGGTCGCCATCGTCATGTCGGGCGGGACCGAAGGCGGGCTGTCGCCGCACCTGATCGTCTTCTGCCGAGAGGAAGTGCAGCCGACGGCGTCGACGGGACCGCGGCTCGCCATCGGCGTCGGCCTGACGCGCTCCTTCAGGCCCGAGGAGATCGGCCGGACGGCGCAGATGGAGGAGACCGCGGCGGCGGTGACGCTTGCGATGAAGGACGCCGGTATCGCGAGCCCGTCCGACGTGCACTTCGTGCAGATCAAGTGCCCACTGCTCACCAAGGAGCGTATCGAGGACGCCACGAAGCGCGGCGCCACGACCGCGACCGACGATACCTACTATTCGATGGCCCTGTCGCGCGGCGCTTCCGCCCTGGGTGTCGCATTGGCGTTGGGCGAGATCGCGGATGCGCCGGAGGAGGCGGTCTGCAAGGACTGGTCGCTGTTCTCTCGTGTTGCCAGCACCTCGGCCGGCGTCGAGCTTCTGCGCAACGAGATCGTGGTGCTGGGCAATGCGGTGGGCTGGGCCGGCGATCTCGTGATCGGTCACGACGTCATGCAGGACGCCATCGATGCCAAGGCGGCGTATCGCGTGCTGGCAAGCCTCGGCGGCGAGACGGTGGCGGTGCTCGCCAAGGCCGAAGCCTCGCCGACCGGCGAGATCCGCGGCCGGCGGCACACGATGCTGGACGACAGCGACATTCATTCAACCCGCCACGCCCGCGCGCTCGTGGGCGGCGTGCTGGCCGGCGTCCTCGGCGACACGATGCTCTACGTCTCCGGCGGCGCCGAGCACCAGGGGCCGGCCGGCGGCGGACCCATCGCGATCATTGGGCGAGTCTGAGCGGCTGGGCTAAGCTCGCCGCATGGTTGAGGTGGATCCCTACGAATTTCTCGGCGTGCGACGCCGCATCAATGCCGCCGGCGCGCTGACGCGCCTCGGGGGCGCGGTGATGGCGCCCGAGGTCGTGGCGGCCATGGCCGCGGCATCGCGTGCGTCGGTCGACATCGGCGAGCTGCAGGATGCCGCCAGCGGCCGCATCGCCGCGGCGACCGGCGCCGAGGCAGGGCTCGTCACGACGGGCGCCGCCGCGGCTCTCACGCTGGCGGCCGCGGCGTCCATCTCCCGCTGGGACATCGCGAAGATGGCGGCGCTGCCGCATGCCGGCGCCTTCCCGCACGACATCCTGATCCCGCGCACTCAGCGCACCGGCTACGCGCATGCGCTGGCGGCCTCCGGCGCGCGGCTGGTCGATATCGGCCATAACGATCGTGGGACCGGCGCCGGCGTGCGCGGGCTGGAAGCCTGGGAGATCGAGACGGCCCTGACGCCGTCGGTCGTGGCCATGGCCTTCTCGGTCAATGCCACCAGCATCGTCGACCTGCCGACTGCCGTCGCGACCTGTCGGGCCAACGGCATTCCTCTCATCGTCGATGCCGCTGCACAGTTGCCGCCCAGGGAGAACCTGCGGCGCTTCATCGACATGGGTGTCGACCTCGTGGCCTTCTCCGGCGGCAAGGCGCTGGGCGGCCCGCAAGCCTCCGGCATCCTCGCCGGCCGGCGCGATCTCGTGGCCTCGGCGCTGCTTCAGCAGCTCGACATGGACGTGGCGCCCGACACCTGGACGCCGCCGCGACTCGTCGACCGCGCGAACCTGCGCGGCGTCCCGCATCACGGGATCGGCCGGGGCTTCAAGGCCGGCAAAGAGGAGATCGTGGGACTGCTGGTGGCACTGGAGCGCTTCGTGAAGGCCGATGACACCGCGTTCAATGCCGCGCTCCAGGCAAGGCTGGAGGCGATCGCCGTCTCGCTGGAAGGCTTCGACGTCAAGCTGGTGCCGGCGGCGCAGACCGGCCGCGTGCCCGTACTGGAGATCACCGTTGCCGATGCGCTCGCCGTCAGCGCGATGCTGCAGAGGAGCGACCCGCCGGTTCATCTCTCGGAGCGGCATGCCGCGCGGGGCGTGCTCACGCTCGATGCCCAGGTCCTGCTGCCCGAGCACGATGCGCCGCTCGCCGCGGCGCTTCGGGCCGTGCTGCAGTCTGTGGAGGCCTCGGTCCCGCTGTCGCGATGACCGTCGTCGCGACACTGGTCGCCGCCGGGCTCTTCATCCTGCTGCACTGGCAGGGGATCGGCTTGTCGGGAGACGGTTGGGCCCTGTGGCAGGCGAGCGTGTCGCTTGGCGGCGGCCACGGATATCGCACGTTTTCAGGCGAACAGATCGTATCTTGGCCGCCTCTCTACTCGGCCTATCTTTCTCTCTGGAACATTCCGTTCGGCCCGACGGGAGCCGGCCTGGTGGCGGCAAACGGTGTGCTCATCGTTGGCCAGGCATGGCTGTGGTCGCGGCTGATCGATCGCTTGATCGCCGATGATGGGCTGGCCTTGCCGCCCCGGGTCGCGATGGCGGTCGGAGTCTTTGTCGGCACATTCATCGCGGTGAACCAGGCGGTCGTACTGTCCCACAACCTCGTCTACCTGCTTCTCCCGATCTATCTGTGGGGCCTCTGGAGCTTCAGCCGGCAGCAGAGGCCGATGCGCGACACCGCGACGCTCGTCACGGCCGGGACGCTGCTGCTGATGGCCCACAACTCCTGCATCGCCTTCGTGGCGGCAGCGGCCGTGGTGATGGCCAGCCGTCCGATGTCTTTGTCGAAGCCGGGACAGCTCATGCTGTCGGCGATGGCGATCGGCATTCCGGTCATCCTGTGGGCTGCTTTGCGTCATCTGCTCGGCCAAATGGGCAGTCATTCGCTTGGCTGGGACGTCGGGAGATACGGAGCTGGCGACTATGTCCTTCAGTTGCTGAGCGGCCCCGGCAATTTGCTGGTGAGTGAGCGATATTGTGCTGGTCTGGTGGGCTGGATCGTACTTTGCGCCGGTGCCGTCCTGCTGGCACGAGCCAGCCAGACACTGGCCTTGCGGTTCGCTTTGATATTCGTGATCGCGGCAAGTGCGATGCTGTTTGTTCTGTTCAACATCAGCTGGATCTACGACGACTTGTCCCGTCCACGCTTTGTGCTGTTCGCGCCGCTGCTCCTGCTGCCCCTCATCGTGAGGACGGCGATGCCACGTTATCCCGCCGCGACAGTCATCCTGACGGCGTTGCTGCTGGTGCCGCAATTGTATTGGGCAGGTATATGGGCCCATCGACAGCTCGGTGCGTCGCTGTCCGACCTGGATTTCCCGCGCACTTTCGTTTCCCACACCGCTTACATCTCGCGGAACCATCTCGACGGTGATCCGGTGACAACACCGAAGGGCGTGCTGATCGCTGCGCCCCGAGATGTAGAGCCAGCGTCGTTGATTCCACCCGAGCGTCGAACGAAATATTTCGGGCGCTAACCAGCCCCGCATCGTCCGTACGATATCAAACAGAAAAGATATGACGCGCCTGACACGTAGGCGTGACTTGTAGTGATTCAACGTACCCGGGAATCATGCGCCGCGTTGCGCATGCGGAGTCGAATTCGAAAAAACACGTTCAGCTGAAGTTGATCCAACGGCTTTCTGATTTCCGGGAGGACTGTCATGGCGAACTTCAATGGCGGTGCGTTCGGTGACTTCTTTTTTGGTGATGCGGAAGACGACATCGTCTTTGGCAATGGTGGCGACGATTTCCTGATCGGCGGCGCCGGCAACGACCAGATCGACGGCGGTAACGACAACGACGAGCTGCAGGGTGGTCTCGGAAACGATGTTATCCGCGGTGGCGCCGGTCACGATTCGATCACAGGCGACGGTGGGTTTGGCTCGCCAGGCTTGGACACGTTGAGCGGCGGGGCCGGCAACGACAGGTTCAACTGGCAGGTTGGCAGCACCGATTCGACGTTCGGCGCGCGGGACGTCGTGACGGATTTCGAGGGCGCCGGTGTTGCCGGCGGCGATACCCTGGAACTACGCCTGTCGTTCGATAATCCGAACCGGCTGGTGTTTCAGGGGCAACTGGCGGCCATGCCGGCGCTGGGCGGCGCGATGTCGTTCGCCAACAACGGCTTCACCGAGGTATTTTTCGCATTCGCGGGCGCCAACACGATGGTGTTTGCCGATTCGAACGATAACGGCGTCCTCGATGCGACTGACTTCGTTGTCCAGCTGACGGGACGGCAGAACCTGATCCGCTCGGATTTCGGCGCCACCGGTTTCGTGACGCGCGGCACCGCGGGCGGAGACATCATCAACGGCACCGCCGATGCCGACACCATCTTCGCCCTCGGCGGCGGCGACATCGTCAATGGCGGCGGCGGCAACGATTCGATCGATGGCGGCGACGGCGCCGATATCCTGAACGGCGATGCCGGCAGGGACCGGATCAACGGCGGCGCGGGCGCCGACATCCTGAATGGCGGTGCGGACGGTGACTTCCTGACCGGCGATGCCGGCAACGACATCGTCGATGGCGGAGCCGGTGACGACAGTGTGTCGGGCGGTGACGGCAACGACATCGTGAGCGGCGGGGCCGGCGACGACGACGTCGACGGTGACGACGGCAACGACGTCATGACGGGCGGCGGCGGCGAAGACAATATGGTGGGAGGCGACGGCAACGATATCATCTCGGGCGAAGCCGGCGACGATTTCCTTCAGGGAGGCGCCGGCAACGACACGATGTCGGGCGGTGACGGCGACGACGAGATCGTCGGCTACGAGGGAGTGGACATCAACCAGGGCGGTGCCGGTGACGACACGTTCGGCTTCTTCCTGGGCACGTTTGCGCCGAGTTCGACCCTGGCGGCAGCCGACACCGTACTGGACTTCCAGGGCGCCGGCGTTGCTGGCGGCGACATGATCGACCTCAACTTCGAAACGGTCGCGTTCGGCGGAAAGCTCAACATCAATCCGCAGGCGGGCGCGCTGCTCCCGGGTACAGGCGACGGCGTCACGCAGCTTTTCTATGCCCAGCGCGCCAACACCACCTGGCTGTTTGCCGACGAGAACGACAATGGGCGGCTCGATGGCACCGACTTCACGGTGAAATTCAGCGGCATCCACAATTTCACCCGGGACGATTTCGACAGGACCGATTTCGTCATCGTCGGGACGGGCGGCAATGACGTGATCACCGGCACGGAGGACGCCGATCGCGTATTCGCGGCCGGCGGCAACGACCAGGTGTTCGGCCTCGGAGGCGACGACGAGCTGAACGGCGGCGATGGCAATGACCTGCTCGAGGGCGGACCGGGCGGCTTCGACATCCTGAACGGCGATCTGGGCGACGACGCGCTTTCCCTCGCGACCAGCGATGCCGGCGTGGCGTCAGGCGGCGGCGGCAACGACACGCTGACGGGCAGCGATGTCATCTTCTCCTTTTCCGATCTCAAGGGAGAGGATGGAAACGACACGCTCCAGGCGGGTGCCTGGGGCGCCAACATGGACGGTGGCAACGGCGCGGACCGCATGATCAGCGGCATTGGCGACGACCAGATGGTCGGTGGCCGGGACGAGAATTTCGAACTCGACGGCCAGGAGGATCTTTTCGTCTACGGCGCCGACGACTGGGGCAGCGACACGCTGTTCGATTTCGAAGACGGCGTGGACAAGTTCGATCTTCGCGGCAGCGGCCTCACCTATGACGACCTGACGATCGACAACCAGGATTTCCAGACCACCATCACGTCCGCGAAGGGCATGATTTCGATATTCGAGAACTTCGATCAGCCCGTCGAGATCACCGCGGCTGACTTCCTCTTCGTCTAGAAGAGGCTTGCTGCTCCGCCCGGACATGGGCGGAGCAGCCTGTATCGCCGTCTTCAGTCGGCCGCGGCCTGACCTTCGTCGCGATAGGCCCAGCAGCTGTCGGGCGGCAGGGTGAGGGCGACCTCGCCGTCGTTGTGGCGGGCCGCGGTGCCGAGTTCGAGCACCTCGACCTTCTGGCCGCCGAACTCGACGTCGTAGATGGTCTGCATACCCTGGTAGCGCCGCTCGATCACCCGTCCGGTGAACGCATTGGCGGGACCGCGTTCGCCGAGGCGGATGTTCTCCGCACGCAGCGCCACGTGGGCCTTGTCGCCCGCCGAGAGCGGCTGCGGCGTCCAGGCCTCGATGCGGCCGGCGGCGCCGAGATCGATCACAGCCTGCTCGCCCTTGCGCTCCAGCACCTTGCCCTTCAGCACGTTCGCCGCACCGGTGAAGTTGGCGACGAAGGAATCGGCCGGCCTGTTGTAGATCTCGCCCGGGGGCGCCATCTGCAGCAGCTTGCCGTCCTTCATGACGCCGATCCGGTCGCCCAGCACCACGGCTTCGGACTGGTCGTGCGTCACGTAAAGGCCGGTCATGCCGGTCATCTTCAGGATGCGGCGCAGCTCGTCGCGCAGGCGGATGCGCAGCTTGGAATCGAGGTTGGACAGCGGCTCGTCGAGCAGCAGGAGCTGCGGCCGGTAGACCAGGCTGCGCGCCAGCGCGACCCTCTGCATCTGGCCGCCCGACAGCGACGTCACCGGCCGCTGGGCGTATTCGCCGAGGCCGACCAACTCGAGCGTCTCGCGGACCTTGGTGTCGATGTCGCTGCTGCTCTTGCGGCGGTACTTCAGCGGGTAGGCGACGTTCTGGTGCACCGTCATGTGCGGCCACACCGCGTAGGACTGGAACACCATGCCGATGTCCCGCTCGCGCGGGCTGACCAGGGTGCCGCGCTCGGGTTCCGACACGACGCGGCCGCCGATCGAGATGCGACCGCCGGTCGGGTGTTCGAGGCCGGCGACGCATCGGAGCGTCGTGGTCTTGCCGCAGCCCGAGGGGCCCAGCAGAACCACGATCTCGCCCGCCGGCACGTCGAAGCTCACGCCGTCGACGGCCGCCTTGCCGGTCCCGAACTTCTTGACCAGGTTCTCGATGAGGAGCGCAGCGCTCACTGGCGATACCCGTAGGTCTTGTTCCACTCTTCCATCCAGGAAGCGCGCAGCTTGTCGAACTCCTCGAACTTCGGCACCCAGACCTTGATGGTCTTCGGATCCCAGCCCTTCGGGAAGGCCGGCGGCTCCTTGAGGGAGGTGATGTTGCCGAGCTTGTTGATCATGAAGGTCTGGCCTTCCTTGGACAGGCGCCAGTTCATGAACAGCTTGGCGGCGTTCGGGTTCTTCGACGCCTTTGTGACGCCGTCCGCGTAGGGAACGATCGGCACGCCCTCGGGCGCGAAGATCGCCTCGGCCGGGGCGCCCTCGACGATCTTGGTATAGATGATGTTGTAGAGCAGCGGCGCGATCGAGACCTCGCCGCGGACCAGCGCGTCGGAGAGCGGGGCGCCCGACGGGTAGAGCGCGATGCCGAGCTCGGCCTGCTTCTTCCAGTAATCCTCGCCCAGCACCTGGCGCTCGAACATGATGCGGGTCCAGGTCGTGCCGCCCGACGGTCCGATCACCTGGCCGATCTGCTTGTTCTTGTATTCGGGCTTGGTGAGATCCATCCAAGTCTTGGGCGCGTTCTTCACGAGCTGGGTGTTGTAGGCGATCGCCCAGCCCAGAGTGACGCCCGGCCACAGCTTCGGCGAGACGAGCGCATCGGTGCGATAATCGGCGGCGTTCGGCGGCGCATAGTCCTGGAAGAGATCGGCGATCTCGAGCATCAGGCCGCGGTCGGAATGGTTCACGACGTCGGCGCCCAGCTTGTCGGCCGCGGCTTCGGTCTTGATGCGGGTGATGAGCTGGCCGCCCGGAGCGCGGACCATCGCGACCTTGATCTTCGGGAAGCGCTTGTTGAATTCCTTGATCACTTCCTGCTGCGTCTCGGCGAAGTCGGCCGTGTACAGGGTGAGGCCGCCTTCCTTCTCGGCGGCGGCGATCAGCTCCTTGGAGCCGAACTGATCGGTCTGGGCGCGGGCGGGTAGTGCCGCCGTCGCGGCGGCGCCGGCGATACCGGCCAGTACGGTTCTACGCTTCATTGTCATTTCCTCCGATTGTTGTCTTCGTCGTCAGCCGGCGCGGGCGCTGCTTTCGGCAGCGCCGCGGGAAAGCCATGTCGTGATGCCGAGCAGCACTGCGAGAATCACGGTCTGTACCAGGCTGAAGGCGGCGGTCTTGCCGACGTTTCCGCCTTCGTAATAGTCGAGCAGCAGCACGGCCATGACGGTCGTGTCGCTGGTGTAGAGGAATAGCGACGAGCCCAGTTCGCGCACCGACAGCACGAACAGCAGGGTCATCGAGGCGACGATGCCCGGACGGGCGAGCGGCACCATGATCGTGGCGATGGTGCTGAGCAGGCCACGACCGCAGATCCAGGCCGCTTCCTCGAGCTCGCGGTGGATCTGCATAAACGAGGTCGACAGCGCCTTCACCGTGTCGGGGATGAAGCGCGCCACGAAGGCCAGCGCCAGGATCCAGATCGTGCCGTAGAGGCCGCCCGGCAGGCCGATCCAGGCCCAGAGATAGGCGACGCCGACGACCAGGCCGGGGATGGCGACCGGGATGGTCGACAGGAGGTCGATCATCTTGCGGCCAGGCACTTGCGTTCGGTTGATCGTGTAGCCGATGGCGAAGGCCAGGACACCGCCGACGACCGCCGTGATCACGCCGACCTTCATCGTGTTCCAGATCGAGGTCATGGTCAGCGGATTGTCGAAGATCGAATTAAAGTGCACCCAGCTGTAGGCCTTCATGTCGAAGACGGCGTTGAAGTCCTTGAAGAACAGGAACCGGCGGAAGGCCGCGATCACCAGCGCGATCGTGGGCAGCACGACGACGATGAACAGGTAGACGAGGGCCAGGCTGAAGGTGAACCAGCGCCAGGGCCCGAGGTTGAGGCTGCGCGGGCGGAAGGCCTTGCCGGCCACGGTGGCGAAGCTGCGGCCCGACAGGATGCGCTGCTGCGCCCACACCATGATGGCCGTAACGACCATCAGCAGGATCGCGACCGCGGCGGCCGTGTTGTAGAGCGGCGGACTCCAGGCGGTGAGCTTGAAGATGTAGGTCGTGAGCACGCTGATATTGGCCGGCGCACCGAGGGCGGCCGGAATGCCGTAGATGCCGAGCATCACGACGAAGGACAGCAGCGAGCCCGCCAGGATCGCCGGCGCGATCAGCGGGAAGGTGACGGTGAAGAGGGTCGTGAAGGCCGAGGCGCCCGAGACTTCCGAGGCTTCCTCGAGGCTGGGATCCATGTTCCTGAGCGCCGAGGCCGTGAACATGTAGACGTAGGGCGCGTAATAGAAGCCGAAGACCAGGATGAGGCCCGACATCGAATAGAAGTCGAAGCGGAAATCGATGCCCATCCATTTGAGCGCCGTGTTCAGCAGGCCGGTCTTGGGCGAGCCGAGGATGCTCCAGGCAACGCCCGCGACCAGCGGCGGCACGAACAGCGGGATCATGCTGGCGCCGGCGATGAAGCCCTTGAAGGGCGTGTTGGTGCGAACGACGATCCACGAGAAGGACAGGCCGATCACGACTGCCAGGATGGTGCCGCCGCCGCAGGCCGCCAGCGCATTGAAGAAGGCCAGCCGCACATTCTCGTTGCCCAGCACCGCCAGGAAGTGGGTGAGCGAGGGATTGAACTTGCCGAAGCCGTCGATCACCGGATTGGAATCGCTGATGGCGCCGAAGAACAGCATCAGCAGCGGATAGATGACCAGGAACGTCAGGATGACCAACAGGCCGCCGACCCAAAGCGGCGTGGCCCACCGGCGTGCCGCAGGCGCGGCATCCGTGGTTACAGGCAAAGCGGCAGCACTCGTCGCCGTCAACGCGTTCTTCCTCCCAGCTCGTCCGCAGCCTGGAAGGGTGCGGCTTCTTCATTAAGACTGCGACCGTAGCCGATCCGCCGTTGCGGCGCTACGCCTCGCTGGTGCGCGAAGTCGTCGCCCGGCGATGTGAAGTCCGGCTACTGGTCGCCGTTCACCCCGGTCAGGAAGCGCTCGGAGTAGGAGTTCATGATCTGCTGCCAGCTCGTCCGGGTGCCGCGGGCGGACCAGCTGAGGATCGGCGACAGGGTCTTGGTCGTGAAATCCACCATCGATCCGAACGAGCCGGTGATGCCGTTGGTGATGATGCTGGCGTTCTTCGTGCCCTCGGGATCGGCCTTGGTGGCCTTCGCCGCGAAGTAGGAGAGATTGTAGTAGCTGTAGCTCGAGCAGCCGAAGAACGCGTAGATCTGGTACTGGTCCTTGTTCATCCGGATGGGCGTGCCGATCTGCTCGTCCATGTAGGTGAGGTCGAGCAGGCCGACGCGCGAGTGTCCCGCATAGAGGAACACCGAGCCGCGCTCCGAGGCCTCCTTCGCCATGCAGAAGAAGGCGACGCTGTCCTCGCCGATGTTGGTGATGCCCCAGAACAGGCGGACGACGAGCGTCCGGCCGCCATCCTTGCGCGTGAATTCCTCGACATGGCCGGGCGAGGCGGCCAGCGGCTTGGTCGTTCCGCATTCCCGCGCCCGCTCGTCGGCGGGGACGATGCGCGATGCAAAGCCCTGGCCCGACAGGTACTTGCGGACGTCGCGGTAGTTGCCGGCGTTGTAGTCCGTGTTGTTCCTGTCGGGGGACAGGTTGCCGTTCCTGTCGTCGTCGGCGCCGAAGGTCAGGACGAAGCGGATCTCGTTGTTGGCATTGGCCAGCCGCTCGTAGGCCGGCGCGGTATTGGCGGTGTTTGCGCGCTTGGCGACGATCGCGCCATCCGAGGTGACATAGTCGACGCCTTCGACCAGCGGGCAGCCCTTGTTCAGCGGGGCCCAGAAATAGGCCATGCGATACTTCTCGCCGTAGCTGAAGCACTTGTCGGTCGAGCGATCCCACACCTCGTCGAGGTTGAGGGGCAGGCGGATCTTCACGACGTCCTGGAGGCCATTATCGAGCACGAGCGTGCCGGTGTAGCGGTAGCGCACATAGTGCTTCCCGGTCTTGTCGTCGCGCTGCCGACCCAGGATATCGACTTTGGCGTCGTTCTTGGCGGCCGCCTTCTTCGGTGCGGCCTGCAGCGGGCCGGCGAGATAGAGGAGCTGCCGGTTGATGTAGGAGGGCAGCAGGATGTAGTCCGGCGTGTCCGCGGCGATCTCGACCATGCTGGTGAAGCTCACCTCGGCTTCGTAGGAATCCTTCGAGTAGTAGGCGAAGGCCGGCGAGCCGGTGACAAAAAACAGGCAGCCGGTGAGGGCAGCCGACAGCAGTCGATTGAGCATGGTGAAACCGTAGCCCTTCGTGTCGCGCGACGTTAATTTGTCAGGATGGATCTGAAGACACACGACCGATACGGCTATGTGCCGCTGCGCGGCCGCGCCGATTACGCCTGGCCGGCCGGCCGACGACTCGCCGTCTATTTCGCTCTCAATCTCGAGCATTTTTCCTACGGCGAGGGTCTTGGGGCTGAGCTGGCGCCGGGTGGTCCACATCCCGACATTCTCAACTACGCATGGCGCGATTATGGCAATCGCGTCGGCGCCTGGTACATGCTCGACGCTTTCGATGCCCTGAAGCTGCCGATGGCCGCGCTGGTCAACAGCGCGATGTACGACTATGCGCCGGAGCTGGTTGCGGCCTGCCGGGCGCGCGGCGACGAGATCGTGGGCCATGGCCGCACCAATGCCGAGCGCCAGGGCGTGCTCGACGAGGCCGGCGAACGGGCCTTGATCGATGAGGCGACCGCGCGACTTGCAGACGCCGAAGGCTGTCCGCCGGAAGGCTGGCTGGGACCGTGGATCTCACACAGCCACGTCACGCCCGACCTGCTGGCCGAAGCGGGTTATCGCTACCTGCTGGACTGGTGCATGGACGACCAGCCGATCTGGTTCCGCTGCCGCAATGACAAGCGCATCCTCGCCGTGCCCTATCCGCAGGAAGTGAACGACATCCCGCAGATCGCCGGCCGCAAGATCGGCGGCGACGCCTTCGCCGACATCATCGTCGACCATTTCGACGAGATGCTGGAACTGTCGCAGGAGCGGCCGCTGGTCATGGGCATCGCGCTGCATGCCTACCTGGTGGGCCAGCCCCACCGGCTGCGGCACCTCAAGCGGGCGCTGCGCCACATCGCCAAGCATCGCGACCGCATCTGGCTCACCACGCCGGGCGCCATTGCGCGCCACTGCCTGTCCTTACCCGCCGGTATCGTTCCCTAAAGGAGTCCCATGCGTTTGTTCTCGGCCACCCTGGCCACCGAAACCAACACCTTCTCCCCCTTGCCGACGAGCCTGGAGAATTATCGCGAGTCGGTGTTCTTCGGGGCGGGCGAGCATCCGACGGACGCGCCGCGCATGTGCACCGCGCCGCTGTTCGTGGCGCGCGCCCGCGCCCGGAAAGAAGGCTTCGAGCTGATCGAGGGCAGCTGCTTTGCCGCCAGCCCGGCCGGGACGACCAATCGCGCCGACTACGAAACCATGCGCGACGAGATCCTGGGCCAGCTGGCGGCCTCGCTGCCGGTCGACGGGCTGCTGCTCGGCCTGCATGGCGCGATGGTGGCGCACGGCTACGACGACGTCGAAGGCGACATCATCGAGCGCTGCCGCGCGCTGGTCGGGCCGAAATGCGTGATCGGCGTCGAGCTCGATCCGCATTGCCATCTCACGATGAAGCGCGTCTCCAACGCCGACATCATCGTGCTCTACAAGGAGTTTCCCCACACCGACGTGGTCGAGCGGGCCGAGGACGTGCTCGATCTCGTGCTGGCGACCTTGCGCGGCCAGGTGAAGCCCGTGATGTCGGTCTACGACTGCCGACAGATCCAGAGCTACCCCACGACGATGCAGCCGATGCGTGGCATCGTCGACCGGATCATGGCGATGGAAGGCAAGGATGGCATCCTGTCCGTCTCGATCGCCCACTGCTTTCCCTATGGCGACGTTCCCGAGATCGGCACGCGCGTGCTGGTGATCGCCGATGGCGACAAGAAGAAGGCCGATGTGCTGGCGACGCAGCTCGGCGAGGAACTGGTGGGGCTGCGCGGCAAGACGGCGCCGCAATCGCTCGGCGTCGCGGCGGGCATCAGCGAGGGCGTGGCTTTCAACGACCTGCCGGTCGTGATCGCCGATCCTTCGGACAATGCCGGTGGCGGCGCGCCCTCGGACAATACGGATATCCTTCGGCACCTGATCGAGAAAGACGTGGAAAGCGCCTGTCTTGGGCCGATCTGGGACCCGATCGCGGTGCGCATCTGCTTCGATGCCGGCCTCGGCGCTCGGATCGGCCTGCGCTTTGGCGGGAAAATCGCGCCGAGCTCGGGCCAGCCGATCGATGCCGAGGTCGAGATCGTGGGCCTGAAGCGCGATGCCTGGCAGAGTTTCGGGCCGACGCAGGTCAAGGTGGGGGACTGCGCGGCGGTCCGCATAGGCGGCGTCGAGGTCGTGCTGATTGCGAATCGCACGCAGGCGACCGGGCTGGAATTGTTCACCAACCTCGGGATCGACCCGACCCAGCGGAAGATCGTCGTCGTGAAGTCGACGAACCACTTCATGGCCGCCTACGGACCGATTGCCAAGAAAGTGATCTATGTCGAATCGAGCGGCCCGCTGCCGCGCAATCACCGCAAGGTACCGTACACGAAAGTCGAGCGCCCGATCTGGCCACTCGACGAAAACGCCAAACCACGGGGACTGATCTACTAGCGCCGCGCTGGACAAGTCGGAGTATGGCTTTGCATACTCTCTGCGGGGAGTAAGGGAGTTAACGAATGTTCAACCGTATCTTGGCGGGTGCGCTCGCACTGGCCGTTCCGTTTGCCGCGGGCCAGGCGCTGGCGCAGGAGAAGGTCCTCAAGGCCGTGATGCACGCCGACGTGCGCGTGATCGATCCGGTCTGGACCACCCAGACGATCGCCAACATCCACGGCGCGCTGGTCTACGACACGCTGTTCGGCAACGACGCCGACCAGAAGCCCCAGCCGCAGATGGTCGACACCTGGACCGTCTCGCCCGACAAGCTCACCTACACCTTCACCCTGCGTGACGGCCTCAAGTTCCATGACGGCTCCCCCGTCACGACCAAGGACGTCATCGCGTCCCTGAAGCGGTGGGGCGCCAAGGACGGCGTGGGCCAGCGCCTGATGGGCTTCGTCACCAAGATGGAGCCGGTCGACGACAAGACCTTCACCATGGTGCTGAAGGAGCCCTACGGCATGGTGCTGGAGTCGCTCGGCAAGAGCGGCAGCTCGATCGCGGCGATCATGCGCGAGAAGGATGCGCTCACCGATCCCCAGACGCAGGTCAAGGAATCGGTCGGCTCCGGCCCCTACATCTTCGCCAAGGACCAGTGGGTGCCCGGCAGCAAGGCGGTCTACCTCAAGAACAAGGACTACAAGCCGCGCACCGAGGCGCCGTCCTCCTTCGCCGGCGCCAAGATCCCGGGCGTCGACCGCGTCGAACTGGTCTGGATCTCCGATCCGCAGACGGCCATGTCGGCCCTGATCAACGGCGAGATCGACTTCTACGAGGCGCCGAGCAACGACTTCCTGCCGCTGCTCGAGAAGGCCCGCGGCGTGAAGCTGATGAAGACCGGCAAGATCGACAGCACCCAGGGCTTCATCCGCCTCAACCATCTCCAGCCGCCGTTCGACAACATCAAGGCGCGGCAGGCGATGTACTATCTGATCAACCAGGAAGACTTCCTGCGCGCCATCGTGGGCAACCCGAAATACTACAAGGTCTGCCCGGCGCTCCTGACCTGCGGCGGCCCGTACGAAAGCGCCGGCGGCCGCGAGTGGATGAAGGAGTACAATCCGAAGAAGGCGATGCAGCTCCTCAAGGAGGCCGGCTACAAGGGCGAACCGATCACCGTCCTGTCGGCGACCGATCACGCCACGATCACGCCGGCGACCCAGGTGCTGATCCAGGCGATGCGCGAGGCGGGCATCAACGTCGACGCGCAGTCGATGGACTGGGGCTCGGTCGTCACGCGTCGCGCCAAGAAGGATCCGCCGGCCCAGGGCGGCTGGAACATCTTCGTCACGACGTCGGGCGGCGTGGGCTCGGCCAATCCCGTGCTGCACACCTGGATCGGCGCGGCTTGCGACAAGGGCCTGTTCGGCTGGCCCTGCGACGCCAAGATCGAGGAGCTGCGCAACGCCTTCGGCATGGCGCAGACCGAGGAGGAGCGGAAGAAGATCGCCAACGAGCTGCAGGCCCGTGCGATGGAGCAGGTCGTGTACATTCCGTTCGGCCAGTGGGACACGCCGCTCGCCTATCGCGCCGACCGGATCGACGGTATCGTGCCGAACACGGGTCTCGCCGTGCTCTGGGGAATCACGAAGAAGTAATGTCGTTCCGAGTATGCGTAGCCGTCGCGCGCAAGGAGGCCTTGCCTGATCCGGGCAAGGCCTCGTCATGACCGCCTATATCATCCGCCGCCTCTTCGCCACGCTGCCCGTCATGGCGGTGGTGGCGTTGTTCGTCTTCTTCCTGCTGCGCTTCGCACCGGGAGATCCGGCGGCGATCATTGCCGGCGAGGACGCCACGACCGAAGCCATCGAGGCCGTCCGCGCCAAGCTCGGCCTCGACAGGCCGATGGTCGAGCAGTTCTTCGTCTGGGTGACGCAGCTCGCGCGCGGCGACATGGGGGTCTCGATCTTCTCGAACCTTCCCGTGACGCGGCTGATCTCGCAGCGTCTCGAGCCGACGGTGGCCCTCACGCTCTCCACCCTGTTCGTGGCGGTCGCGATGGCGATTCCCATCGGCGTGCTGGCGGCCTGGAAGGTGCGCAAATGGGTTGACCGGGTGGTCATGGGGTTTGCCGTCCTGGGCTTCGCCATGCCTGTGTTCGTGCTGGCCTATATCCTGATCTATTTCTTTGCCGTGCAATGGCAGATGCTGCCGGTGCAGGGTTACCAGCCCATCAAGGAAGGGTTCGGCCCCTTCGTCGAGAGCCTGATCCTGCCGTCGCTGGCGCTGGGCATCACCTACATGGCGCTGATCGCCCGAACGACCCGCGCGTCGATGCTCGAGGTGCTGTCGCAGGACTATATCCGCACCGCCAACTCAAAGGGCCTGGCGACCGATCGCGTGCTGCTGCTGCATGCGCTGAAGAACGCCGCCGTGCCGATCGTGACGGTGATCGGCATCGGCATCGCGCTGCTGATCTCGGGCGTGGTCATCACCGAGACGGTGTTCAACATCCCGGGCCTCGGGCGCCTGACCGTCGATGCCGTGCTGAAGCGCGACTATCCGGTGGTGCAGGGGCTGATCCTGGTGTTTGCCGGCGCCAAGGTGCTGGTGAACCTGATCATCGACATCTCCTACGCCTTCCTCGATCCGCGGATCCGGTACTGACATGGCCATCGCAGCAGACGACCTCGCCCTGCCGCCGGCCCGCCGCTTCTCGATCTGGCGGGCGATTCGCCGCAATCCGACCATCGCCTTGGGCGCTGTCCTGCTGACGGTCCTGATCGTGATGGCGGTGTTCGCGCCCCTGATTGCCACCAACGATCCGTTCAAGATCGCGCCCGTGAACCGGCTGCGGCCGCCCTCGGAACGCTGGTGGTTCGGCACCGACCAGTTCGGCCGCGACGTCTTCTCGCGCACCGTCTACGGCGCGCGCGTGTCGCTGATCGTCGGCCTGTCGGTGGCGGCCGTCTCCAGCATCCTGGGCCTGGCCCTCGGTCTCGCCTGCGGCTACTTCCGGCGTGTCGATTCCATCGTCATGCGCATCATGGATGGCTTGATGGCCATCCCGTCGATCCTGCTCGCCATCGCGCTGATCACCCTGTCGCGGCCGGGCCTCGGCATCGTGATCGTGGCCATCGTGATCCCCGAAGTGCCGCGCATCGTGCGCGTGGTCCGCGCGGTCGTGCTGTCGATCCGCGCGCAGCCCTATATCGAAAGCGCCATCGCCGGTGGCACGAAGAACTGGAAGCTGCTGACGCGCCACATCCTGCCCAACACGCTGGCGCCGCTGATCGTGCAGTCGACGTACGTTTGCGCCTCGGCGATGCTGATCGAGGCCGGCCTCAGCTTCCTGGGCGCCGGCGTGCCGCCGGAAGTGCCGAGCTGGGGCAACATCATCGCCCAGGGCCGCACCTTCTTCCAGATCGCGCCATGGACGATCATGATCCCGGGCGCCTTCCTCGCGACCACGGTGCTGGCGGTGAACCTGCTGGGCGACGGCCTGCGCGACCGGCTCGACCCGCGGCTGGCGAGGCGCCTGTGAGTTCGATCCTCGAAGTCCGCGACCTGCACACGCAGTTCAGCACCCTGGACGGCGTCGTGCGCGCCGTCGATGGCGTCTCGTTCGATGTGGCGCGCGGCGAAACCCTGGGCATCGTGGGTGAATCGGGCTGCGGCAAGTCGGTGACCGCGATGTCGATCCTGCGCCTGATCCCGCCGGAGACCGGCCGCATCGCCTCGGGCTCGATCAAGTTCGAGGGCGAGGAGCTCACGACACTCTCGGACCAGGAGATGAAGCGCCTGCGCGGTCATCGCATCTCGATGATCTTCCAGGAGCCGATGACCAGCCTCAACCCGGTGCTGACCGTCGGCACGCAGATCGCCGAGAACGTCGTGCGTCATCTCGGCGTGTCGTGGAAAGCAGGCAAGGAGCGGGCCTTCGAGATGCTCGACCTGGTGCGCATCGCCGATGCGCGGCGGCGGCTCGACGAATATCCGCACCAGCTTTCGGGCGGCATGCGCCAGAGGGTCATGATCGCCATGGCGCTGTCCTGCGATCCGCAGGTGCTGATCGCCGACGAGCCGACTACGGCGCTCGACGTCACCATCCAGGCCCAGATCCTCGACCTGATGATCGAACTCAAGGAGAAGACCGGCACCGCCATCGTGCTGATCACGCACGATCTCGGCGTGATCGCCGAGACGACCGAGCGGGTCGTCGTCATGTATGCCGGCCGCAAGGTGGAGCAGGCGTCGGTCGAGCAGCTGTTCGAGGAGCCGCTGCACCCCTATACGCGCGGCCTCATGCGGGCGATCCCGCGGCTTGATGTCGAGGCCGATGCCGCCGGAACGCGCCCACGGCTGCAGGAGATTCCCGGCCTGGTGCCGATCCTGACCCAACCCATCATCGGCTGTGCCTTCGCGCCGCGCTGTGGCTTCGCCACTGATCGCTGCCGCAAGGAATCGCCGCCGCTGGTCGATGCCGGCGCGGGCCATCTCGCGGCCTGCTGGGAAATCGACCGCGTGAGGAGGGCGGCATGAGCGACGCGCCTGTCCTGCAGATCGAAGGACTCGTGAAGCATTTCCCGATCCATGGCGGCCTGCTGCAGCGCCAGGTCGGCGCGGTGAGGGCGGTCGACGGCGTCACCTTCTCGATCCGTCGCGGCGAGACGCTCGGCCTGGTGGGCGAATCGGGCTGCGGCAAGTCGACGATCGGCAAGGTCGTGCTGAAGCTGATCGAGCCGACCGCCGGAAAGATCGTGCTGGCGGGCGAGGACGTCACCGCGCTCAATCCCGGGGCGATGTGGTCGCATCGCCGCCGCATCCAGACGATCTTCCAGGATCCCTACTCCTCGATGAACCCGCGCCTGCCGTCGGGCACGATCGTGGGTGAGCCGCTGGAGAATTTCGGCATCGCCAAGGGGGCGGCGCGTGACGACCAGGTGGCGCAGCTTTTCCGCCGCGTCGGCCTGCGTCCCGAGGCGATGCGCAAGTACGCCCACGAATTCTCCGGCGGACAGCGCCAGCGCCTGGGCATCGCCAAGGCGCTGTCGGTCAATCCCGACGTGATCGTAGCCGACGAGCCGGTCTCGGCGCTCGACGTGTCGGTGCAGGCGCAGGTGCTGAACCTGCTGATCGACCTGCAGGAAGAGTACGGGCTCGCCTACCTGTTCATCAGCCATGACCTCGCGGTCATGCGGCACATCAGCCATCGCATCGCGGTGATGTATCTCGGCCGCATCGTCGAGCTGACCGACAAGCGCACGCTCTTCACGCAGCCGCTGCATCCCTACACCGAGGCGCTTCTGTCGGCCGCGACCGCGCCCGACCCGAAGCGTCGCCGGCAGCGCAAGCGGATCGTGCAGGGCGACGTGCCGAGCCCGGCCAAGCCGCCGCCCGGCTGCCACTTCCACACGCGCTGCCCCTATGCGACGGCCGAATGCAAGGTGACCTCGCCGCCGCTGGTCGAGGTCGCGCCGGGCCACCATGTCGCCTGCCTGCGCAGGCCCGTCGGCGGTGATCCGGGACCGCTTTCCGTTCCTTAGCAGTCCGAAGCTTCAGGTCGGCTCGAACAGCAGAACGACCTGATCCTCGGCGACCGAATCGCCTTCGTTGACGCGGAACTCGGCGACCCGGCCCTTCCGCGGTGCCAGGACCGGGATTTCCATCTTCATCGATTCGAGGATGAGCAGGACATCGTCGATCTCGACCTCGGCGCCGACGACGCCTTCGATCTTCCAGACGGTTCCCGAGATCTCCGATTTGACCGGGACGGTTTTCATCTCCACCTCACTGCGGTTCGATGTTGAGCTCACGGACCGCCTGCGTGAGCAACGGGCCCATGTCCTGGATGAAGGTCGCGAAGCTCGCGCGGCCCTGCGCGCCCTCGTCGAGGCCGAACTTGTCGACGAACTCCCGCATGCGCGGCTGCGCGTTCATCTCGACCATTCCGGCCGACAGCGCCTCGACGACCGGTGCCGGGGTGCCGGTCGGCGCGACGCAGCACACCATGCTTTCAAGCAGTAGATAGGGATGCGTGGCGCCCTGCTCGTAATAGGTCGCGACGTCGGGCAGCCGACGCGAACGCGTCCGGGTCGGCACGGCGACGGGTCTCGCGTTGCCGGCCTGGATCGCGGCCCATGCGCCCTGCAGGGTCGAACAGGCCGCCTGCGTCACGCCGGATGAGAGATCGGCCCACATCGGCGCTTCGCCGCGATAGTGCACCGGCTCCATCGCGATGCCGAAGATGTCGTTGAGCTTCATGCAGAAGATGTGGGCGAGCGAGCCGATGCCCGTGGTTCCGAAGCTGGTCTTGTTTTTCCTGGCGTAGGCGACCAAGGCGGCGAGGTCGTTGTTGCCGGGCACCGAAGAATGGATGCAAAGCGGCACTTTGCCGGCGGAGAGCATGGAGACGGGGGTGAAGTCCTTCGCGGCATTGTAAGGCACGCTCTTGAAGACCACCTGGTTCTGGAACATCGCCGTCGAGTTCGTAAACAGCAGCGTGTAGCCGTCGGGGGCTGACTTGGCGACGATGTCGCCGGCGATGATCGCCCCGGCGCCCGTTCGGTTCTCGACCACGAAGGGCTTGCCGTACTTCGTCGTGAAATGCTCGGCGGCAAGTCGGGCGAACAAATCCGTCAATCCGCCGGCCGCATAGCCGCACACCAACCGCACCGGCTTGTTCGGCCAGTCCGGCGCCTGGGCGAAGACACCCGCCGGCGCCAGCGCGCCCGCTGCCGCGCCGCCAGCAATGAAGCCGCGGCGCCTGATCCTCCCGTGGACCATCATTTTCTTTCTACTGGTTCTTGTGCCGGTATCGTAAGATACTTGCTAATCAACAAGCAAGTTATGAAGAGATGGCATGATCCCATCGACCGAGGAAACGGGCGTCGCACGACCACGCCGCACACAGGCGACCCGCCGTCAGGAATCGGACCGTCGTATGCTGCGTGCCGCAGCCCGACTGTTCGCCGAACGCGGCGTGTCCGGCACGAGCCTGGCCGATGTCGGAGTTGCAGCCGGGTACAGCCGCGGCCTGCCCGTCGAGCGGTTCGGCAACAAGCTGGAGCTGATCACGGCGCTGCTCGACGCGATGGACGCGTGGTTCCAGGCGCATATCGCGAAGGTGCTCGACGGGGCGGGGGGCATGCGGGCGGTGAAGCTGCGCATGGAGGCGCATCTCGCCAGCGTCGAGCGCGATGCCACCTCCACGGCGGCGCTCAATTCGATCTACACCGAGTCGCTCTTCGCAACGCCCGAGTTGCAGCCGCACGTCGCGCTCGTCACCGGCCGCTGGTGCGAAGGGCTCGCGGACAATCTTCGCGAAGCGCGGCGCGCCGGTGAAATCGGCCGGCGCGTCGATTGCATTGGCGAGGCGCGTTTCCTGCTCGCGGCCATGCGCGGACTCGTCATCCAGTACCTGCTCGATCGCTCCGACGCCGACTTCACGCGCTCTAAGAAGATCCTCCTGTCCCACCTGGAGCGCCTGCAATGACCGCCTGGCGCGACCCACGCATCCCGCCACCCGAGGAGAGCGTGCTGCAACCGCTGCTCGACCGGCGCGCCCGCGAGACGCCGGACAAGGTGTTCGTGCAGTTCGCTGACGGCGGTGCCACCTGGACCTATCGCGAACTGCGCGACCAAGTGCGCGAGACGGCAGCGGCGCTGCAGGCGCTGGGCGTGAAGCAGGACGAGCCGGTCCTGACATGGCTGCCCAACGGACCCGAGGCGCTGCGCATCTGGTTCGCCATCAACTATCTCGGCGCGATCTACATCCCGCTGAACCTCGCCTATCGCGGCCAGATCCTGGAGCACGCCGTCCGCAGCTCCGGTGCGCGCCTGATCGTCGGCCATCCCGACCTGCTGCCGCGCCTCGACGCGATCGATGCCGCCGCGATCCGGCAGAGGGTGCCGGTCGAAGGCGCGCAGTCGGTGCGGCAGCCCGGGGGCGCACCCACGCCTCCCGCCCGGGCGATCATGCCGTGGGACACGCAGTCGGTGATCTACACGTCCGGGACGACCGGCCCGTCGAAGGGCGTGCTGTGTTCGTACCTGCACGCCGCATCGGCCGCCAACGCCTTCTATGCGGCGACGGAAGACGACCGCAACATGGTGAACCTGCCCCTGTTCCATGCGGGAGGGACGGGCGCCATCTACCGGATGCTGGTGAAGGGCGGCTCGATCGCGCTCGTCGAGTCGTTCGATACCTACACGTTCTGGGACACGGTGCGGGCCACCGGGACGACCTGCCTGACGCTGCTCGGCGCCATGGTGCCGTTCCTGCTCAAGCTGCCGCCGGGACCGGGCGATCGCGACCACACTCTGAAGAAGGCCGTGCTCGTGCCGCTCAGCGATGCGTCGGAGGCCTTCGCGGAGCGTTTCGGCGTCGACGTCTACACGACCTTCAACATGACGGAGACGTCCTGGCCATTGGTGTCGGAGCGCAACCCGTCGGTTCGCGGGACTTGCGGGCGCCCGCGCCCCGGTATCGAGGCGCGCATCGTCGACGAGCATGACTGCGAAGTGGCGCCGGGCGCGACCGGCGAGCTGATCGTGCGCAGCGACACGCCCTGGACCATGAACCATGGCTATCACAACAATCCCGAGGCCACGGCGCGCGCCTGGCGCAACGGCTGGTTCCACACGGGCGACGTCTTCCGGCGCGACGCGGACGGCAATTTCTTCTTCGTCGACCGGCTGAAGGACGCGATCCGCCGCCGCGGCGAGAACATCTCTTCCTTCGAGGTCGAGGCCGAGCTGATGGCCCATCCCGCAGTGCGCGAGGCGGCCGCCGTCGCCGTGCCGTCGGAACATGGCGAAGACGAGGTTCTCGCGGTGCTGGCGCCCGTGGCCGGCAAGGCGATCGATCCGGCCGAGATCCTCGAATTCCTCCTGCCTCGGATGGCGCACTTCATGGTGCCGCGCTTCGTGCGCGTGCTGCCGGAGCTGCCCAAGACGCCGACGCAAAAGGTGCAGAAGAACCTGCTGCGCGACGACGGCGTCACGCCCGATACCTGGGACCGCGAAGCCGCGGGCATTCGCGTGCGCCGCGAGCGCCTCACCAAGATGTCTTCCTAGGAGCGACCATGCCCGGCGATCCCACGATGCGCGACCTGCTCGACAGGGTGGAGGCGGTCCGCGCCTCCATCGACGATCCGGCGCGCCAGCCCGCGATGGAGAAGCTGGCTCGGCGCGGCCGACTGAGCGCGCGCGAACGCATCGCGCGACTGGTCGATGCCGGCTCGCTGGCCGAGATTGGTGGGCTGGTCGCCGCCGAGGACGACGGCATCGGCGCCGACAAGTTTCCTGCGCGCACGGCGTCGCCTGCCGACGGTGTGGTGGCCGGCACGGCGCAGATCGACGGCCGGCCGGTCGTTGTCTTCTCGCAGGACTTCTCCGTCCATGGTGGCAGCATCGGCAAACTGGGCAGCGCCAAGGTCCAGCGGTCGCTGCAGATCGCCATCACGCGCGGCCTGCCGCTGGTGATGATCCTCGATGGCGGTGGCCACCGCATCCAGGACGGGCAGGATGCCCGCCATTTCGCCAACGCCAACACGACCTTCCATAATTTTGCGCGCGCCTCGGGCTGGGTGCCCATGGTCGCGCTGATGCTGGGCGCGGGCTTCGCCGGTCCCACCAACTACGCCGGCATGGCCGATTGCGTCGTCATGGTGCGCGGCCTGTCGACGATGGGCATCGCGGGGCCGGCGCTGGTCAAGGCGGCAACGGGCGAGGACATCGACGCGATGGAGCTGGGCGGCGCCGACGTCCAGGTCGATCGCCAGGGCATCGCCGATCTCGGCGTCGACAGCGAGGACGAGGCCATCGCCGCGGCCAAGCGCTTCCTGTCCTTCCTGCCCAGCAATGCGCGCGCGCCGCAGCAGACCATTTCCGAGCCGCGCCCGCTCGGCCGCATGTCCGATTCGATCCTCGACCTGGTGCCGGTGTCGACGCGCAAGGCCTACGACGTGCGCAAGGTGCTGCGCGAGATCGCCGATCCCGGTACGCTGTTCGAGCTGAAGCCGACCTTCGCGGGCAACATGGTGACGGCCTTCGCCCGGTTGGGCGGCCGGGCCGTCGGCTTCCTCGCCAACCAACCGTTGCGGCTGGGCGGCATGATCAACAGCGATGCCTGCGAGAAGGGGGCTCATTTCATCGCCCTGTGCGATGCCTTCGGCCTGCCGATCGTCTCCTTCATCGACGTGCCGGGGTTCTCGATCGGGTCGAGCGCGGAGCGGACCAGCCTCGGCCGGCGAAGCGCGAAGCTGGTGTTCGAATGGGGACACGCCACGGTGCCGCGCGTTTCGGTCGTCCTGCGCAAGGGCTACGGCCTCGGCTACTTCGCGATGTGCGGCGGCCGCAGCTACTCGGCGGATGCCGCGTTCGCCTGGCCATCGGCGGAGATCTGCGCCATGTCGATCGAGGGCGCGATCGACGTGGCCTTCCGCAAGGAATACGAGGCGGCACCGGACCCGGCCGCACGGCGGGCCGAGATGATCGACCAGACGCGGACGCGCATCGGCGCGCTGCGCGCCGCCGAGGGCTTCGGCATCGACGACATCATCGACCCGCGCGACACGCGGCGGCGCCTCGCCGAGGTCATCGACTCCGCGCAGCCGCGCCGGCCCGCCGACCATCCGCCGAAGTTCCGGTCGATCGCACCGATCTGACCAAGGACGACCTGCTCGTGCACCACCCAAAAAAACAACAACGGAGGAAACCCATGCGTAAAGGAAAGTTCGACTTAGCACTGCCGACGATAGGATTGGCGCTCGTCGCCCTCACGTTCCAGACGGCCACGGCCCAACAACCGCCCATCTCCGATCGACCCGTCCGGATGCTCTACGGATTCGCCGCCGGCGGATCGGGCGACATGGCGGCGCGATTGCTCGCCGATGTGGCGTCGAAGGAGCTGGGACAGCGCGTGGTCGTCGAGAATCGCACCGGCGCCAACGGATTGATTGCCGCGGAAGGAGCGGCGCGCGGTCCGACGGACGGCAGCAACGTGCTCTTCTGCACCACGGGCAACATGACGATCGTGACCGAACTGCCCGGCGCGCAGCTGCCGATCAATCCGGCCACCGATCTGATCGGCGTGGGGCAACTCCTGCGATCGACATTCGGCCTCGTCGTCGGCAAGGACAGTCCGTACCGCTCGATCCAGGATCTCGTGGCCGATGCCCGCGCCAATCCCGGCAAGGTGAGCTACGCCACGCCCGGCGTCGGCTCCGTCCAACACCTGTCGACCGAGCTCCTCGGACAGAAGCTCGCGGCGCAGATGGTGCATGTGCCCTACAGGGGATCGCAGGCAGCCCTGCAGGATTTGATCGCCGGCCGCACGAGCTTCTCGATCACCAATCTCGGCGACGTGATCAGCCACATCCGCTCCGGACAGCTGCGCCTGCTGGGATTGGGCGATTCGCTCGGCAAGCGCTTCTTCCCCGATGCGCCGATGATCGCCGAGGTCGCGCCCGGCTTCGAGACCTACGCCTGGTTCGGTCTGTGCGGCCCCACCGGCATGTCGGAGGCGGCGATCAAGCGCTGGGAGAAGGCGATCAAGGCCGCCGTCGACGATCCGACCGTCAGCCAGAGGCTGCTCGACAATGGCATGGTGCCCGCCTTCACCGATTCGGCGGCGCTGAAGAAGACCATGGAGGAGAACCGGCGGAACTATCGCGAGATCATCCGCGCCGCGAACATCAAGGCCGAGTGATGGCCGGCGAGGAGAAGCGGGACATGCCGCGCGTCAGCCTCGAGCAGGTGCGAGAGGCGCGAGCGGCTCTCGAGGATGCCGCGCGGCCGGACGCCGTCGCGCGGCAGAAAAAGCGTGGAAGATGGACCGCGCGTGAGGGCATCGCGGCCCTCGCGGATGCCGGCTCGTTCGTCGAATACGGCGGCCTGGTGCGGCCGGCCCTCGCTGACATGCAGGGCGCGGCCGACGGACTGGTGATGGGCACGGCGCGGATCGAAGGCCGGCCGGTCGACGTCGTGTTCTACGACTACACCGTCCATGCGGGCACCCAGAGCGCCAACAACCACGCCAAGATCAGCCGGATGTTCGGCCATGCGCTGCAGAACCGCCTGCCGGTGGTCTGCTGGCTCGATGGTGGGGGAGCAAGGCCGCACGACATGAAGGTCGAGGGCCGCGGGGCGTCCCATACCTTCGTGTTGTTCGCACGCCTGTCGGGGCTCGTGCCGACCGTCGCCATCGTGCCGGGCCGTGCCTTCGCGGGGCATGCGAACCTCGCCGGCATGTCCGACATGCTGATCGCGACGCGCGACAGCGCCATGGGCATGGCAGGACCGCCGCTCGTCGAAGCGGCGCTCGGCGTGAAGCTGAAGCCGGAGGAGATCGGTCCGCCCGAGGTCCACTACGCCGCGGGCGCCGTCGACCTGCTGGTCGACAACGAAGCGGAGGCGGTGGAGGCCGCCAGGAAATACCTCTCATACTTCGGGCCGCCGGTTCCGTCGGGTGAAGCGCCCGATCCGACGGCCTTGCGCACCGCCGTGTCGGACAATCCGCGCCGGGCCTACGACGTCCGCAAGGTTATCCGCGGCATCGCCGATATCGACAGCGTGATGGAACTGCGCGGCGGATACGGTCGCGCCATGGTGACGGCGCTGGCACGGCTGGGCGGCAGGCCGGTCGGCGTGATCGCCAACCAGCCGATGTTCCTCGCCGGCGCGATGGACGGGCCGGCCTGCGAGAAGGCCGCGCGCTTCGTCCAGCTTTGCGACGCCTTCGACCTGCCACTGCTCGTGCTGTGCGACACGCCCGGCCTGATGGTGGGCCCGGACATCGAGAAGACGGGCCTCGTGCGGCGCAGCGCCCGGCTGCTCGCAGCGCTCGCCAATTCCACCATGCCGATCATGACGGTAGTGCTCCGCAAGGCCTATGGGCTTGGCTACTACATCATGGGCTCGCGCCCGCTGGATCCCGCGATCCTGCTCGCCTGGCCGACCGCCGAGTTCGGCGGCATGGGTCTCGAAGGCGCGGCCAGCATCATCTATCGCAAGGAACTGGAAGGGATGGAGGATGCCGAGGTCCGCGCGGCGCGGCATCGCGAACGCACCGATGAGCTGAAGCGCTACAACACCGCCCTCGAGGTGGCCGGCCGCTTCGGCTACGACGACGTGATCGATCCGGCCGACACCCGCCCGATCCTGCTGAACACGCTGGCGACGTTGCCGCCGCCAGCGCCACGAACCGAGCGAAAGAGGACGATCGAGCCCTATTGAGAGCGCTTTACCGCTGCGGCGTCTCCGCGGGTTCGGTCGCCTTCATCGCGGGGCGTTGCGCGACGGTGTCGTACCAGGCGGCGAGCGTCGGGGCGGCCTCGCGCCAGCCCGGCCCGTAGCGCCATTCGTCGTAGCCGCAGGCGACGGCGGTCGTGATCTCTGCCAGGCCGAAGCCGTTGCCGAACGACGGCACCTTCTTCTCCAGGGCCGCGAAGCAGCGCAAACCGCGGTCGCGCATCTTGGCGATGAAGTCGTCGGAGCGGTCGGCGCCGGTGCGCAGCAGTTCGGCGCGGCGCATGATCTGCGCTTCGAGGATGGCGCAGGCGAGGGCGTTGATCTCCAGCGCCTTCCAACGCTCGGGTCCGTCGGCGGCAAGTAGCCGGTGGTTGCCGAGCTTGCCGTCGAGATAGTCGATGATCGAATGGGAGTCGGTCAGCGTGACGTCATCGGCGACGAGCGCCGGGATGCGCACGACTGGCGTCGCCTGCGTGAAGTCGGCCGGCATCTCGACGGTCCGCGTGCCCCAGGCATGCGGCCACTTCGTCTGGACGTACTCGAAGCGGTCGCCGAGCCCCAGTTCGTCGATGCAGATCCGGACACGCCGGACCCAGGGTGAGGCCGGCGTGACGTAGAGGCGCATCTTGTCAGGCATTGCGGGCGCCGGGCGCGGTGTCGCGCAGATAGGTGAGGGCAGCCTGCGCGCCGCCTGCCTTGTGCGGCACCTTGGCGAGGCCCAGTGCCATCTCGACGCCGGAGAGGGTGCCCATCAGCATCAGGTCGTTGAAGTCGCCGAGATGGCCGATGCGGAACACCTTGCCCGCGACCTTGGTCAGGCCCTGGCCGAGCGACATGTTGAAGTTCTCCAGCGCCACCTTGCGGAAGGCGTCGGCATCGTGGCCCTCGGGCATGACGATCGCGGTCAGCGAGCCCGAATAGGCCTTGGGATCGCTGCACAGGATCTCGAGGCCCCAGGCGTTCACGGCCGTGCGGGTCGCCTCGGCATGGCGGGCGTGGCGGGCGTACACCGCGTCGAGCCCTTCCTCCAGCAGCATGTCGCAGGCCTCGTTGAGGCCATAGAGCAGGTTGGTGGCCGGCGTGTAGGGGAACCAGCCGTTGGCGTTGGCCGTCAGCATCTCGTCCCAGTTCCAGAACGCCTTCAGCATCTTGGAGGACTTCGAGACCTCGATCGCCTTCTCGCTCAACGCGTTGAAGGAGAGGCCGGGCGGCAGCATCAGGCCCTTCTGCGAGCCGGCCACCGTGACGTCGACCCCCCAGGCGTCGTGGCGATAGTCGATCGAGCCCAGCGACGAAATCGTATCGACCAGGAGCAGGGCGGGGTGCTTGGCCGCGTCGATGGCTTGGCGCACAGCCGAGATGTCGCTCACCACGCCGGTCGAGGTCTCGTTGTGGACGATGCAGACCGCCTTGATGGCGTGGCCGGTATCTTCCTTCAGGCGCTTCTCGATGGCCACAGGATCGGCCGGCTTGCGCCAATCGCCGCCCATGAATTCCGATTTGATTCCAAGCTTGTCAGCCATCTTCTTCCAGAGAGAAGCGAAATGGCCGGTCTCCCACATCAGCACCAGGTCGCCGGGCGACAGGGTGTTCACGAGGGCCGCTTCCCAAGCTCCAGTACCGGATGCGGGATAGACGATAACCGGTTGTTTTGTCTGGAAAACCTGCCGGACGGAGCGAAGGACTTTCTTCGCAAGCGCGTTGAACTCGGGGCCGCGGTGATCGATCGTCGGATAATCCATCGCACGAAGAACACGGTCCGGAACGTTGGTCGGACCGGGAATTTGCAGGAAATGACGTCCGGCGGGATGTGAGTTCAGGCGCATCAGGAGACTCCCTTTCGGCTTTGCTGTTGCATTTTGTATACAATATGCCAGAGTGAGTCCAGATGGACGGTTCGACTTTTCCGATCACGCGTCTGACGTTGCCCGAAGCGGCGGCCGAACGGCTGCGGGCGCTCATCATTGAGGGCGAGCTGGCGCCCGGCGCCAAGCTGAACGAGCGCGAGCTCAGCGAACGGCTCGGCGTCTCCCGCACGCCGCTGCGCGAAGCCTTCCGCATGCTCGCGGCCGATGGGCTGCTGGTCCAGCTCCCCAATCGCGGTGCGCAGGTGGTGGCCCTGTCGCGCGAGGATGTGCGCGGCGCCTTCGAGGTCATGGGCGCGCTGGAAGGGCTGGCGGGCGAGCTCGCCGTGGCGCGGGTGACGGACGCCGACGTCGCCGACCTGCGCGCGCTGCAGGCGCAGATGGAGGCCGCCCATGCCGGCCACGATCTGCCGACGTATTACCGCATCAACCGCCTGATCCATGATCGGCTGAACGCCATCGCCGGCAACGCGGTGCTGGAGCAGACCTACCGAACGCTCAACGCGCGGCTGCATGCGCTGCGGTTCCGTTCCAACCTCAACCCGGCCAAGTGGGACCAGGCCGTTGCGGAACATCGTTCCATGATCGCAGCCCTTGCCGCGCGGGACGGCGCTGCGCTACGTGACCTGCTCGTGGGGCACCTGCGGGCCAAGCAGCAGACTGTCCTCGATTCCATGGACAACCGAAACGACAAGAACCTGCTGGGAGGCAAGTAATCATGACTTCGAACTTCTCCACCTCGCGCCGCAAGGCCCTCAAGCTCGGTCTCGCCGCGACGCTGGCGGCGCCCGCCGTGGCCCGCGCGCAGCAGGGGTGGCCGAACGGCCCGATCACCTGGGTGAACCCGTTCCCCGCCGGTGGTGGCACCGACGTCTTCGCCCGTCCGCTGGCGGCGCAGGTCGGCGAGCAGCTCGGCGTGCAGATCCTGATCGACAACAAGGGCGGTGCGGGCGGCACGGTCGGAGCCTCGCAGGCGGCCAAGATGAAGCCCGATGGCCAGACCTTCTTCGTGGGCGCCATCCATCACACGATCGCCCCGTCGGTCTACAAGAACCTCGACTACGACCTCGAGAAGAACTTCGAGCCGATCACCATGATCGCGCTGGTGCCGCAGGTGATCTCGATCAACCCGGTCAAGGTGCCGGTGAACAACGCCGCGGAGTTCATCGCCTACCTGAAGGCCAACCCCAACAAGGTGAACTACGCCTCGGCCGGCGCCGGCACGGCGCATCACCTGGCGGGCGAACTCTTCAAGCTCGAGACCAAGACCGAGATCGTGCACGTGCCCTATCGCGGTGCCGGCCCTGCCATGCAGGACCTGCTCGCGGGCAACGCCGACATGATGTTCGACGGCATGGGCACCTCGGCGCAGCAGATCAAGGCGGGCAAGCTCAAGGGCCTGGCCGTCGCCACCGAAAAGCGCGTGCCGGAATACCCCGACATGCCGACGGCGGCCGAGATCGGTGTGCCGAACTGGATCGTGTCGACCTGGTACGGCATGTGGGCCATCAAGGGCACGCCCGAGCCAATCGTTAAGCGCATGTACGACGAAATCGTGAAGGCGCTGGGCAATCCCAAGCTGCAGACGATCTGGAAGGAGCAGCTGGCGCAGGTCGGCGGCGAAATGCCGGCCGACTTCGCCAAGCGCATCCGCACCGAAATCGAGAAGTGGCAGAAGGTCGTCGCGGCGGCCGGCGTGAAACTCGACTGAGGATGATGGTGGGGCTGCCTCCGCCATCCATGACCATGCCCTCTCCGGCCGCGTGTGACGCGGGCGGAGAGGGCGTTACTTGGTGTAGCTAGTATGGCCAGTCTCGAACAAAATCTGCGTCGCACCCTCAAGGGGGAGGTCCTGTTCGACAGGGCTTCGCGCGGGCGTTACTCGACCGATGCCTCGATCTATCAGGTCGAGCCGGTGGGCGTGGTCGTGCCGCGCGACGAGGCCGACCTTGCGCGTGCTGTCGATGTCGCGCGCGATGCCAAGGCCGCGATCCTGCCGCGCGGCGCCGGCACGTCGCAGTGCGGGCAGACCGTGGGCGAGGCGCTGGTTATCGACTGCTCGAAGTACCTGCGCGAGATCGTGGGCTTCGACAAGAGCAAGGCGCAGGTCACCGTGCAGCCCGGCGTCGTGCTCGACCAGCTCAATGCCTGGCTGAAGCCGCACGGCCTCTGGTACCCGGTCGACGTTTCGACCTCGGCGCAGTGCACCCTGGGCGGCATGGCGGGCAACAATTCCTGCGGCTCGCGGTCGATCCGCTACGGCAACATGGTGCACAACGTGGCCTCGATCGATGCGCTGCTGGCCAACGGCCAGCGGGCGCGTTTCGGATCGACGCGGCCCGAGGACATGCCCGACGGCGTGCGCGCCATCGCCGACAAGGTGGCGGAGCTCGCCTTCGCCGAGCGTGCCGAGATCGAGCGCATGTATCCGCACGTGCTGCGCCGGGTCGGCGGCTACAACCTCGACATCTTCTTTCCGCAGTCGGAGCGGCCCTACACGACCGACAATTCGGTGAACCTCGCGCACCTGCTGGTCGGCAGCGAGGGCACGCTGGCGGTGACCGAGCGGCTCACGCTCAACCTGGCGCCGCTGCCCAAGCACAAGACCCTGGGCGTCGTGAACTTCCCGAGTTTCTACAAGGCGATGGACAGCGCCCAGCACATCGTGAAGCTGAAGCCGGCCGCGGTGGAGCTGGTCGACCGCACGATGATCGAGCTTGCGCGCGCCAATCCCGCGTTCCGGCCGGTGATCGAGCGGGCGCTGATCGGCAAGCCCGAAGCCATCCTGCTGGTCGAGTTCGCGGGCGAGGAGCGCGAGGACCAACTGCGCGACCTCGCGCGCCTCGTCGAGCTGATGGCCGATCTCGGCATGCCGGGCAGCGTCGTGGAGATGCCGGAGCCCAAGCCGCAGTCGGAGCTGTGGGAGGTCCGCAAGGCCGGCCTCAACATCATGATGTCGATGAAGGGCGACGGTAAGCCCGTCTCCTTCATCGAGGACTGCGCCGTCCCGCTGGAGCATCTCGCCGACTACACGCAGCGCCTGACCGACGTGTTCGGCAAGCATGGCACACGAGGCACCTGGTACGCCCATGCCTCGGTCGGCACTTTGCATGTGCGGCCGATCCTCGACATGCGCCGCGACGGTGCGGAGAAGATGCGCGCGATCGCCGAGGAAGCCTCGGCGCTGGTGCGCGAATACAAGGGTGCCTTCTCGGGCGAGCACGGCGATGGGCTGGTGCGCTCGGAATGGGTGGCCTGGCAGTTCGGGCCGCAGCTCACCAGGGCGTTCGAGACGGTCAAGGACCTGTTCGATCCCGAGAACATCCTGAACCCCGGCAAGATCGTGCGGCCGTCGCGCATGGACGACCGCTCGCTGTTCCGCTTCAAGCCGGGATACGAATCGATCAAGTACGAGCCGGCGCTCGACTGGTCGGCGTGGAACGTGCAGACCGATCCGGTCACCGAGGTCTCGACGGCGCCCGGCACCGGCGGCGACCTGGCCGGCGGCTTCGCGAAGGCCGCGGAGATGTGCAACAACAACGGCCATTGCCGGAAGTTCGACGCTGGCACCATGTGCCCGTCCTTCCGCGTGACGCGCGACGAGAAGCACCTGACGCGCGGCCGGGCCAACACGCTGCGGCTGGCGCTCTCCGGACAGCTCGGATCGGAGGGCTTGCGCTCCGATGCGGTCGCGGCGGCGATGGACCTTTGTGTGAGCTGCAAGGGCTGCAAGCGCGATTGTCCGACCGGCGTCGACATGGCGCGCATGAAGATCGAGGTGAAGTCGGCGCGCCGCATGGCCAAGGGCCTGAGCTGGCGCGACCGGCTGATCGGCGGCACGCCCTCGATGGCGCCGTGGGCGCGCCGGATGCCGTGGCTGTTCAACGCCGCGTGGTTCGTTCAATCCTACCTGGGCTTTGCCAAGCAGCGTCGCCTGCCGCAATGGCGCGGCGACACGTTCCTGTCGACCACCGAGGTCGACGATGGTGATGGCGATCCCACGGTGGTGATCTTCGCCGACACCTTCTCGAACAATTTCGAGCCGGAGATCCTGCATGCCGCGCGGCGGGTGCTGACGGCCGCCGGCCATCGCGTCGCCGTCGCCTGGCCGACCCTCGGCGCGCCGGCTTTGTGCTGCGGCCGCACCTACCTGGCGACCGGCCAGGTCGAGCGGGCGAGGGGCGAGGCGTTGCGCACGCTGAATGCGCTCCGGCCTTTCGCGCAGAAGGGCGTGCCGATCATCGGCCTCGAACCGTCCTGCCTGTTCACCCTGCGCGACGAGTTCCTGGCGCTGGGCCTCGGCGAGGGTGCCGAGGAAGTCGCCGCCCATGCCATGCTGTTCGAGGAATTCCTCGCGCGCGAGAAGAAGGCGGGGCGTCTGGAACTGGGGCTGCAGCCACTCTCCGAGAAGAAGGCGCTGCTGCACGGCCATTGCCACCAGAAGGCCTTCGGGGCGATGAGCGCGGTGCAGGAAGTGCTCTCGCTGGTTCCCGACCTCGCCGTGACGCCCATCGAGTCGAGCTGCTGCGGCATGGCCGGCAGCTTCGGCTATGAGGCCGAGCACTACGAGACCTCGATCGCCATGGCCGAGCTGTCGCTGTTGCCGGCGGTGCGCAAGGCCGATGCGGAGACGCTGGTCGTGGCCGACGGCACCTCCTGCCGGCACCAGATCGCCGACGGGTCGGACCGTCAGGCGATACACGTCGCGCAGGTCCTGGAGCGTGCCCTGGCCTGAGCCAAATCCACGTCATCCAATTGCGGCGGCGGCGGGCCTGTGGCACGGTCCGCGGCCTATGAGAAACCCAAGAAATCCCTATTCCAGCGCCGAAATCGACCGCGCCAGCCACGAGCGCGAGGACGATGAACGGATGATCGAACTCGCCTCCTCGGGGGCTGCGCGCTTCGTGCCGATCGACACCGAGAAGAACCTGGTGAAGACCGGCGGCAATCCGGAAGCTGTCTTCCTCCAGGGCATGATGGGCCGCGCCGTCGCCAACTCGAGCGACGTGCAGATCTTCCTGGGCTACGTCGAGGGCACGCCGTACTTCGCCGTCGACGTCACCGGCAAGGACACGCCGCTGAAGGACCTGGGCGAATTCGTCGACCTGCGCCAGGTCGGCCCGCTGCTCTTCGCACGCGAGGGCTCGATCCTCGCCTATGCGCGCGGCATGACCTACTGGCACCGCCGCCACCGCTATTGCGGCGTCTGCGGCGCCACCACCAAGGTGACGCGTGGCGGCCACGTGCGCATGTGCACCAACGAGAACTGCAAGACCGAGACCTTCCCGCGCACCGACCCCGCGGTGATCATGCTGGTCCATCACGGCGACAAGTGCCTGCTGGGCCGCGGCAAGCATTTCCCGCGCGGCATGCACTCGACCCTGGCGGGCTTCGTCGAGCCGGGCGAGAGCTTCGAGGATGCCGTGGCGCGCGAGGTCTACGAGGAAGTGAAGGTCAAGGTTAAGGACGTGATCTATCGCTCGTCCCAGCCCTGGCCGTTCCCCGCCTCGGTGATGATCGGCTTCCACGCCGAGGCCGAATCGCTGGACTTCAGCGTCAACGAATCCGAGCTCGAAAGCGCGCGCTGGATGAGCCGCGACGAGCTGCGGACCGAGAACCTTCCGAAGGACGGTTCCTTCTTCATGCCGCGCCGCGATTCGATCGCCCGCCGCCTGATCGAGGAGTGGCTGGGCCACGAGGCCGGACCTTCGATCAACGGCTGACTCTTTCGAGGACTATCAATGACCGCCCAACTCTTCACTCCCGTCGAGCTCGGCGGTGTCACCCTGCCGAATCGCATCATCGTCTCGCCGATGTGCCAGTACTCGGCCGTCGACGGCAGCGCCCAGCCGTGGCACCAGGTGCACTACGGCATGCTCGCAATGTCGGGCGCCGGCCTGCTCTGTCTCGAAGCCACGCATGTCGAGCGCGAGGGCCGCATCACGCAGGGCTGCCTCGGGATCTACAGCGACGAGAACGAGGCGGCGCTGAAGCCCGTCATCGACTGGGTGCGCGGCTGGATGCCCGGGGTGAAGCTCGGCGTGCAGCTCGCCCATGCCGGCCGCAAGGCTTCGGCGCAGCGCCCGTGGAAGGGCGGCGGTCCGTTGACACAGGCCGACGCGCCCGATCTCCCCTGGACGACCTATGGTCCGTCGGCGCTGGCCTACGATCCGGCCGCCAAGTGGCATACGCCGGTCGCACTCGATACGGTCGGCCTGAAGCGGGTGAAGCAGGCCTTCGTCGAGGCCGCCGAACGCAGCCTGCGACTGGGCTTCGACGTGGTCGAGCTGCACGGCGCCCACGGCTATCTGCTCAGCCAGTTCCTGTCGCCACTCAGCAATCACCGTACCGACGAGTATGGCGGCACCGCCGACAAGCGCCGCCGTTTCCCGCTCGAAGTGTTCGAATCCGTACGCAGAATGTGGCCCACCGACAAGGCGTTGGGCATGCGTCTGTCGGCGGTTGAATGGGTCGAGGGCGGCGTCACCATCGAGGACACGATCGAGACGGCGCGCCAGCTCAAGGCGCTCGGCTGCGACTTCGTCGATGTCAGCTCGGGCGGCAATGCGGCGGGCCAGAAGATCACCTTGGGACCAGGCTATCACGTGCCGTTCTCGGCGCGTGTTCGCAAGGAAGCGGGCATCAAGACCTGGGCCGTCGGGCTCATCACCGAACCGGAGCAGGCGGAAAAGATCATTGCGGCGGGCGAGGCCGACTGCACGGCGCACGCGCGACCCTTCCTGCTCGATCCGCGCTGGGCGTGGAACGCGGCGCGGACCCTGGGTGTGGAAACCCCGCCCTTGCCGTTGCCGGCGGCACGCGCCACAACGATCCTGCCGTTCAAGCCCCAGACCAGCATGGCTAGAGCGGCGGAATAGGGTTGTTGCATGTCGCGTGTGCTGCTGGCTGAAGACGAATTCCTGATCCGCGCCGTCCTGGTGGACGCGCTGGGCGATGTCGGCGTCGAATGCATTGAGGCGGCGACCGGGCGCGAGGCCCTCGACGTCGTCGAGGGCGACGAACCCCTCACGGCAATCATCGTCGATATCGGTCTGCCGGACATGTCGGGCGAGAAGGTGATCGAAGCCGCCGCGCGGCACCGGCCCGACGTTCCGATCATCCGCTGCTCGGGCGCGTCGGCACCGAGCGCACTTCCAGCCGGCATCAAGATGCATTCGTTTCCCAAGCCCTACAGTGCGTCGGCGCTTTCGAACTTCGTGGTCTCCCTCATCCGCAAAGACCCTTAGGCGCACGTGCGGCGGCTCCTGAAACTCCAGACTTGGACGCTTCGCGGAACGACCGCGGCGGATGCGTCGTTCGTGCTCCTGGCAGCGACCATCATCGTGCCGGCCATGCTGTTTGCCGGAGCGAGCTGGCTGGCATACGGCGACACGCAGCGGCAGTTCGAGGAACGGCTTGGCCGCACCCTCGATCTTCTCTATGTCGGTGCGCGCGCCACCTTCGAGACGCAGCAGCTCGTCGTCAGCAACGTGCTGAGCCTCGTCGACGACCTGAATGATTCCGAGATCCGGCAGAACGAGGCCAAGCTGCACGAGCAGCTCCAGCATCTCACCCGCCGGCTGCCGCAGGTCGAGGACGTGTTCATTCTCGACAAGGACGGCCGTCCGCTCGTCGCCGCCAACGTCTTTCCCATTCCGCCCAACGTCTCTGCCGCGGATCGCCCGTATTTCATCGCCCACCGCGACGGCGCGGAGGCGCGTTACGTCAGCGAGACGTTCCGCAGCCGCATCAAGAGCTCCGACATCTTCCAGTACAGCGAGCGCCGGCTACGAGCGGACGGTGGCTTCGACGGCGTCGTGCTCGTGGCCATACCGCCGGCGTACTTCAACAAGCTGTTCGAACAGGCGGCGGGGGTGGACAATTACACCACGTCCCTCGTGCGCGCCGACGGCGAATTGCTGGCGCGCTACCCGGTCTCTCCCGGCACGACGACACGGCTCGAGCCCGGATCGAAGTTCATGCAGGCGATCGCAGTGGATCGCGAGAGCGGCAGCTACAACAATCCGAAGGGAAGCTTCGACGGTGTCGCGCGCACGGTCGTTTATCGCAAGCTGCCCGACCTGCCGGTGTATGTCGCGGTAGGCGTTGCCAGCGACGCCGTCCGGGAGGCCTGGATGCACCGCATGGCGGCGCATCTACTGTTCGGCCTGCCGGCAACGCTGGCGCTGTTCGCGCTGGCGCTGCTTGCCTCGCGGCGCGCGGCGAGCCAGGGCGAGACGCTCGAGAAGCTGCGTGAAGAGCAGATCCGGCGTGCCACGGTGGAGGAGAGCCTCCGCCAGTCGCAGAAGATGACCGCGGTCGGCCAGCTCACGGCCGGGATCGCCCATGATTTCAACAATCTGCTGACCGGCATCGGCGGCGCGATCGAGATGGTCGGCCGGCGCGTGCCTCAGCCGTCGCCCGACGTCGTGCGCTTCCTCGACCTCGCCCGGACCGGCGTGTCACGGGCGGCGACCCTGACCCAGCGCATGCTGGCCTTCGCGCGACAGCAGCCCCTGCAGATCGAATCGGTCGACGCCAACCGGCTGGTCACCGGCATGTCGGAACTGCTGCGCCGTACCCTGGGCGAGACGGTGCTGATCGAGACGGTGCTGAGCGGCGGATTGTGGCGCGCAACCGCCGACCCGGCGCAGCTCGAGGCGGCGGTGCTCAACCTGGCGATCAATGCGCGCGATGCCATGCCGGGCGGCGGCACGCTCACGATCGAGACGGCCAACGCCCATCTCGACGATGCCTATGCCGCGGCCAATGCCGAGGTCACGCCCGGCCAGTTCGTGATGATCGCGGTGTCCGACACCGGCACCGGCATGGACCAGCAGACGATCGCACGGGCCTTCGAGCCGTTCTTCACCACTAAGGAGCGCGGTCAGGGCACGGGGCTCGGCCTCAGCATGACCTACGGCTACATCAAGCAGATCGGCGGGCATCTCAAGATCTACAGCGAGATCGGTCACGGCTCGACGGTGAAGATCTACCTGCCACGCGCCCATGCCGACGCGACGGCCATCCCCGAGCTTGCGCCCGTCGTCAGCGTCGCGGCGGGGGCGGGGCCGGTCGTGCTGGTCGTCGAGGATGATCCTGTCGTGCGCGAGTTCGCCGTGGCGGCTTGCCGCGAATGCGGCTGTACGGTCTATGAGGCGGGCGACGGTGAGCAGGCGCTGCGCCTCCTGGAGAAGCAGGGCGACATCCAGCTCCTGTTCACCGATGTCGGCCTGCCCGGCGGCATGAACGGCCGTCAACTCGCTGCGACCGCCCAGGCGCGCCGACCCGATCTCAAGGTCCTCTACACGACCGGCTATACGGCCAATGCGATCGTTCACCACGGTGTCATCGACGCCGGTGTGAATTTCCTCGGCAAGCCGTTCTCGGTGTCGGCCCTCGCCGCCAAGATCAAGGGCATGGGCTTCTAGCCCGGTGCAGGGTAATTTCGGCGTATGTCGCCCGACATGACCCAGCCCTCGCAGAAGCCGCCGGAGTCTGAGCCCGCGGCGGCTGCACCGGCGCCCACGCCCTCTCCGGAGGCCGTTGCGGTGCCGCCCGCGCGGCCGGCGCGTGAAACCACGCGTCTTCATCGCCTGCTCACGGTCGGCGGCACGATCCTCGGCCTGTTCCTCCTTTACGAGGTCGTCACCTACTTCGTGGCCTATACCGACGATGCCTATGTCCGCTCCGACCTGGTGGCGGTGGCGCCGCAGGTGACGGGACAGATCATCGACGTCCATGTCGTCGACAACCAGGACGTCAAGATCGGCGACAAGCTGTTCACCATCGATCCGGAACCGTTCCAGCTCGTGGTCAACCAGTGGAAGGCGCAGATCGATCGGGCTGCGGCCCAGCTCAAGGTCGCGCAGGAGGAGCTGGCGCTGGCCCAGGCAGCCCTGCAGGTCTCGACATCGAGCCACACTTATGCCGCCCAGGAGCAAAGTCGGTTTGCCGATCTCGCCAAGCGCCAGTTCGCACCGATCTCCGAGCTCGACCGGGCCAATGACGAATTGCGCCGGTCCCAGGCCGAGATGACGATCTCCACGGTGGCCATCGCCAAGGCGGAGACCGACATCGGCGCCCATCAGGCGGCGCTTGAACTGGCCAAGGCGCAACTGGCATCGGCGCAGTGGAATCTCGATCGCACGGTGGTTCATGCGCCGAACAACGGGGCGATCACCAACCTCACGATCCGCAAGGGTGACATGGCCACGATCAACGTGCCGATCGTGGGCATCGTCGATTCCGATGCCTGGCGCATCATGGCCAACTACAAGCAATACTATATCCGCGACTTCAAGGTCGGCGACACCGCCTGGGTCTGGCTCGACAGCGCGCCCTGGCATTTCCACAAGGCCAAAATCACCGGCATCGCCCGTGGCTTCAGCCGCAATCCCGGTGTCGACAAGCTTCTGCCCTATGTCGCGCCGACGACGGACTGGATCCGCCTGCAGCGCCGTATCCCGGTGACCATCGTGCTGGAAGACCTGCCGCCCGGCTTCAAGCTCTACATGGGCGCCGACGCGCGCACCGTCATCTTCCCGTGAGCCGCGATTCGGGGATCGGGCACTATGGCCGGGCGGTCGTCGAGGATTTCCGCGAGGGCGCGCGGCTTTTCGACCGGACGCTGACCGGATTCTGGCGCGAGCTGACCGATATCGGTACCCGGCCGGCGCAGGCGCGCATGGGCACCGTCGCGGCGGTCTCGGTGATGCTCACCACCACCGTGGCGCTGCTGATGCAGCTCGATGCGCCCTGGTGGGCGGCGATCAGCGGCTACATGTCCTTGATGTCGACCGGCGCGGGCTCGGTCCGGCGTGGTGCGCTGCGGCTTATCGGCACGATCGCGGGTGCCGTGCTCGGCTTCGTCATGGCCCGCTGGCTGCCCTACGACCAGGTGGCGCTGTGCCTGTTCCTGGCCTGCGCGACCATGCTCGGAGTCATCGCCGTGCAGGTCAGTCCTCACGGGCTGGCCTGGCTTTTCATGTCGATCACCTCCAGCCTCGTTCTGCTGATGAGCCTGAACGATCCCACCCAGGCCTTCGAGATCGCCTGTTACCGGACGCTCGACGTGGCCGTCGGCGTGTCGTGCGCGCTTGTGACGGCCAACATCCTGCAGGGCTGGCATGCCGAGCCACCGCCGACGGCGCCGGGCTGGCGGCACCTGCTGGGCGCGCAATGGCCGTCGGTGCTGCACGGGCTTCGCACCGCGATCTCCGTGGTCACGGTGATGATCGTCTGGGTGATGGTGGATCTGCCGGACGTGGGCGAGATGGCGGTCACGATCGCCGTCGTGATGGCCGCGCCGCTGATCGCCGACGGCGGCGGTGTCACCACGCGGCATCTGGTGGCCGAGAAGTCGTTCCACCGTTTCATGGGCTGCCTGCTGGGCGGCATCGTGGCGCTGGCCTGCCTCGCGCTGCAGGTCGAGTCGTTCTTCTGGTGGCTCGCCATGATCGGCGGTGTCGTGTGGGTCAGCATGCACATCCAGATGGGCCGGCACGGCATTCCCTATGTCGGCACCCAGTTCGCCTTCGTCTTCGTCGTCACGATGGTGCAGGGGCTGGCGCCGCCCAGCAGCATCCTTCCGGGGGTCGACCGGTTCGTCGGCATTGTCGGCGGCCTCGGTATCCTGATGATCGTGTCGCTGCTCTTGTGGCCGAGCGACGAGGAGACGAAGGCGGAGCGGGAGACCTAGCCAAGTCTCCGGAAACGTTCACGGTCCATGCCATCTGCCGGAGCGGACCCATGCATCCGCCGGGATTGCGCTGTCCGTCCGGTGCGCTTGTTCGACCGAGGCAGGACGCTAGTTTGGCGCCGATGAATGCCGACGCGTCCCCGCCGACCGACCGGATCCTGCGGGCCATCCTCTCGATCATTTTCTCGGTCCTGTGCTTCTCCGTCCTGAACGCCATGTCCAAGACGCTGAGCCAGACCTATCCGGTCATCGAGGTGATCTGGGGCCGCTACGTCTTTGCCTTCGTCTTCATGATGGCGATCTTCCTGCCGCGCAGCGGGATGGCGATTTTCCGCTGGCACAACGTGCCGAGCCAGGTGGTGCGCGGCCTGCTGCTGTTCTTTTCCTCGTTCCTGTATTTCCACGGCATCGTCGACATGCCGCTGGCCTCGGCGGCCTCGATCTCGCTGACCAGCCCGCTGATCGTCACGGCGCTGTCGTCGAAGTTCCTGGGTGAGCCGGTCGGCCCGAAGCGCTGGGGCGCCGTGGTGATCGGCTTCATCGGCGCCCTCATCGTGGTGCGGCCCGGTTCCGCACATTTCGAATGGCATACGCTATGGATCGTGGGCAGCACGATCTGCAGCTCGCTCTACCAGCTCTTCTCGCGGCGCTACGGCCAAGCCGAGCGGCCCGACGCCTCGGCGACCATGGCCACCATCGTCGGCACGGCGGCGGCGCTGCCGATGCTGCCGTTCGAATGGGTGACGCCGACCTTCGGCTGGCACTGGGTGCTGTTCGTCGCCATGGGCGTCATGGCCGGCGTCGGCCACTATTTCCTCACCATCGCCTACAGCCAGGCGCCGGCGGCCGTCGTGGCGCCCTTCAACTACGTCCAGCTGCTGGGCGCGGCGGCGCTGGGCTATCTCGTGTTCGGCGACTTTCCCGACTTCTGGACGTGGGTCGGCGCCGGCGTGATCATCTGCTCGGGCCTCTACCTCGGCCACATCGAGCGTCAACGGCACAAGGCGCTGATCAAAAAGTAGCTGGCATGTCCCTTGCTTGCGGGCTTGGTGCCGAAGGAGAAGCCGAACATGGCCACCAGCCTGATCCGTAGCCGCGCCGCCATTACCGGGACCAAGGACAGGTTCACCTGGAACGAGATCAAGGACGGGGCCGTACTGCAGGAAGACGGCGTCATCGTTGCCGTCGGCACCTATGACGACCTGCATGCCCGGTATCGGACTGTTCCGGTGATCGGCACGGGCAAGGAAATCCTCCTACCGGGCTTCGTGAACGGCCATCATCATGTCGGCCTGACGCCGGTCCAGCTCGGCTCGCCCGACATGCCGCTGGAACTCTGGTTCATCACGCGCCTGGTGATCCGCAACCTCGATCTCTATCTCGACACGCTCTACTCGGCCTTCGAGATGATCGGCTCGGGCACCACGACGGTGCAGCACATCCAGGGTTGGCTGCCCGGCACCCTGCCCGAGGCCGAGAAGCGCGCAGGCCAGACCATCAAGGCCTACGAAGATGTCGGCATGCGGGTCAGCTACTGCTACGCGGTGCGCGACCAAAACCGGCTCGTCTACCAGGCCGACGAGGAGTTCGTGCGCAGCCTGCCGCAAGAGCTGCGGGGCCCGATGCAACGCTGGTTCGACCGGTTCAAGATGAGCCTCGACGATGCGATGGACATGTTCAGGTCCTTCCATTCGCAGCATCACAACAAGCGCAGGGTGAAGATCCAGCTCGCGCCGGCCAACCTGCATTGGTGCTCGGACACGGCCCTGACGAAACTCAGCGACGCCTCGGCAAAGTACAACGTGCCGATGCACATGCACCTGCTCGAGACGGCCTATCAGAAGGAATATGCCTGGCGGCGCGGCAACTGCACGGCGCTGGAATACATCGACCGGTTCGGCATGGTGAACGCGCGGCTGACCCTGGGACACGGTGTGTGGCTGAACGAGAAGGATATCGACCGGCTGGCTGAGGCCAAGGGCTGCGTCTGCCATAACTGCTCGTCCAACTTCCGCCTGCGCTCGGGTGTGGCGGCGCTCAATCACTTCGAGAAGAAGGGCATCAACACCGCGATTGGCTTGGACGAGGCCGGCATCAACGACGACCGCGACATGCTGCAGGAGCTGAAGCTGGTGCTGCGCGCCCATCGCGTGCCGGGCATGGTCGAGGCCGACGTGCCGACCATGGCGCAGGTGCTGCGCATGGCGACGGTCGGCGGCGCGAGGACGACGCCGTTCGGCGAGACCATCGGCACGCTGGAAGTCGGCAAGGCCGCCGACATGGTGCTGATCGACTGGGAGAGCGTGGCCTATCCCTATCTCGACGAGATGACCCCGACGCTCGACGCCGTGGTGCAGCGTGCCAAGCAGCAGGCCGTCACCATGACGATGTGCGACGGCGAGGTGATCTACAAGGACGGCATCTTCACCAAGGTGGACCGCACGGCCGCGCTGAAGGCGCTGCACGACGATCTCAGCAAGGCCCTGGCCGACGACGAGGTCGAGCGCCGCAAGCTCTCGGTCGCGCTGCTGCCGCACGCCCGCAGGTTCTACGAGAACTACATTGACCCCTCGAAGCACCAGCCGTTCTACAGCCCGAGCTCGCGGGTTTAAGGAGGCGTACTCTCAAGGGAGCGCGCCACTCCAGTGGCGCTCATGATGCGCCACTGGAGTGGCGCGCTCCTATAGGGTTAGGCGCGCG
>JAESFU010000106.1_pt1 | contig 138046 bp, 146 predicted proteins | sample 9269461 | NCBI WGS metagenome assembly JAESFU01 (sample SAMN14502556, study PRJNA617107) | algae metagenome | isolation source: Stenomitos rutilans HA7619-LM2 and co-occurring heterotrophs from cave walls | place: USA: Waikapalae cave, Hawaii | collected 2009-07-28
CGGTGGAGGGGGCGACCACAACCACAGACACCCCTCGCGTGGAGGGTAGCGCCGCTAGGGCGTAGTCCGCAGCAGCACCGGCCTATCCGCGATCCTCCCCCGCGGGGCGGGGGAGGGGGACCGGCGTAGCCGGTGGAGGGGGCCTACATCTCTCAGTCACCCCCAAAAACGAAAGGGGCGGCACCCGCCGCCCCACTCACCTACAGGTCGATATCCGTCCCGTCATCGTCCAGCCCACGCCGGATCTCGTCCGCCGCCCGCTGCAGGATTTCGCTCACTCGCGCCTCCTGCTCCGGCCCGCGCTTCAAAGCCTGCTTGATCGCCTTCTTCAGCGCCTTGCGGGCCTCGTTCACTTCCGGCGCCACGTCGTCGATATCACGATCGGGGCGTTCGCCGAATCCGGGCCCGAACCCGGGCCCGTGTCCATGCCAGTCGCTGCCCGGCGGGGGCGGAGGCGGCGGAACATCCGCATCGTTGAACCAGCCGCGGCGGCCAAACTGCCGCCCCATCCCGCGAAATCGCTCGCGGAACTGCTCCGCCTCCTCGGGCGTGAACGGAAAGTCCCGGCTGCCCATGCGCTGGCGCAGGTGCTCCATGCCGGCCCCGGCCTTGCCGAGAAATTCGAGCGTCGACTCGATCGCCTCGCGGTTCTCGTTGAGGTGCGTCCGGCCCTCCTCGGTGATGGTGTAGAGCTTCTTGTTACCCTCGGTCGACGAGGTCACATAGCCCGCTTCCTCTAGATAGGTCAGCGCCGGATACACGATCCCCGGGCTCGGCGAGTAGAAGCCCTGCGACTTCTCCTCGATCGCCTTGATCAGGTCGTAGCCGTGCCGCGGCTGCTGCTCGATCAGGTACAGCGCAACCAGCCGCAGGTCGCCCGAGGCCAGCATCCGCCCGATGCGGAAATTGTTGCCGAACCCGCCCCAGTCGCCGCCATTGATGTTCATGTTGACGTCGAAATTGCCGAACTTGCGAAACCCGCGCCGCGCCATGGCTTCCATGCGCCGCCAGTTCCGGTCCCAATTCTGATCGTGATGTCGCATCCTCTGCTCCAAGATATATCTTACGATGCCCGCAAGATATGCCTCGCCCGTCACCGCTTCAAGATACTCTAAAGATATATCTTATGACAGGAGGCCTGCCACAGCCGGGGCACTTGGCCCCCTCCTCCACCGGCTGTCACCCCTGCGAAGGCAGGGGTCCAGCTCTCAGCCTGCGCCAGCGGATAGATGGATCCCTGCCTCGCAGGCACGACGATCGAGTTGCCTGGCACAGCCAGCGCCCCTACCCCCGCATCGCCGCGATATATCGCTCCATCGAAGCCCGCACCCTCGCCTTCCCATCCGCCTTCACCACCCGGTCCCACCAGGACGAGTGCACCCGGTCGAACGCGAACGGCTCCACCGCCTCGACAATCGCCCGCACCTTGCGCTCCGGCAGCGGGATCAGGTTCGGATACGAGTACATGAAGCTGACCCAGCGCGCGTCCGGCACCACCATGATCGTGTCACCGGTCAGGATCACGCCCTTCCCATCGGCGCCCGGCCAGTGCAGCACGCTCGAGCCCTCGAAATGCCCGCCGCAACGCACCAGCGTCACGCCCTGCCCCAGGTCCAGCGTCTCGCCGTCCCAGTACTGAATGGCAGGCGACGGCCGCATCACATACTGCCGGTTCGATGCGTGGAGGTGGATCGGCACCCCGCCCAGCGCCTCCGACCAGTCCGCCATCGAGGCATAGAAGTGGGGATGCGAAACCGCGATCGCCCGCACCCCACCGAGTTCCTTGATCCGCGCCACGGCGTCTTCCGTCACGAGCGGCGTGCATTCCCACAGGATCCCCCCACCCGGCTGCTGGATCAGCAGCATCCGCTGCCCGATCGCCACCTGCGGCGTGGTCCCGATCCCCACCATCCCCGGCTCCACCTCGCGGAACTCGTTCTTGTGATCGGCCCGCAGCTCAGCCAGCGTCGTCCACTTCTGCCCACTAGCCCCGACATACTGCCGCTCATCCTCGCAGATCGCACAGTGCTCCGGCGCCACCACACTCGGCGCATGCGCCACCCCACAGGTGACGCATATATAGGATTGCATGGGACTTCCTCCGTCTCGGCCGATCGCAGTGTGTGCCGCAGAGCTTGACCACATCACGGCAAACAAAAAGCCCGGCTCGAAAGCCGGGCTTCAAATCTCTCAGCGGACCAGTACCGATTACTCGGCCTTGGTCTCTTCGCTTGCCGGAGCCTCGGCGGCGGCAGCTGCAGCAGCGGCGGCCTCGGCGGCTTCCTTTTCGGCCAGCTCGCGGGCCAGGGCCTCGGCGGCGGCGATCTTTTCGGCTTCGCGGGCGTTCTTGGCCTCGAGCGCGGCAGTGCGCTCGCCGGCTTCGATCTTCTTGGTGCGGGCGCCGGTGTTCTCGAAGATACGGGCGGCCTTACCGCGACGGTCGCGCAGGTAGTAGAGCTTGGCGCGACGCACCTTGCCGCGCTTGATCACTTCGACGCGGTCGATATTCGGCGACAGCACCGGGAACACGCGTTCCACGCCTTCGCCGTAGGAAATCTTGCGAACGGTGAAGCTCTCCATGATGCCGGCGCCGGAGCGGGCAATCACCACGCCCTCATAGGCCTGCAGGCGTTCCTTGTCGCCTTCGCGAATCTTCACCCACACCTTGACGGTATCGCCATGGGTGAACTCGGGATGCGACTTGGCGGTGAGCTTCTCGTACTGCTCTTTATTGAGCTGTTCGATGATGTTGGACATGTCAGTCTTTCCGTAATGATCTTTTCGATGGAGCGTTTCGCCGACGTTTCCGCCGACCGCCCGGTCTTGTTTGCACGGATACTTCTTATTTGGTCGCGCTCCCGAACCGGAAAGGTCTGCAACCTTTCCTGGGAACGCTCCGTAGCGCTTATTGGCCAAGCCGAAGCTCAGGCGAGCGGGGCTATAGATGAAGAACGCCCGAGAGTCTAGGGCTCCCGGGCATCTGATGTCACTTCTGTGTCAGCGCCACCGGCCCCGCCTTTGATCCTCCCCCGCGGGGCGGGGGAGGGGGACCGCCGGAGGCGGTGGAGGGGGCCGCGATGCCTCAGTCAGCGGCTACAGCCACCCAGCCAGCACGCCCACGCCACCCAGCGCAAACAGCCCACCGGCCACCTGCGCCACCGGCTTCCCATACTTGCCGACGAGCTTCGCCACACCCATCGCCGCGCCAATGCCCGCGAGGTGCAGCAGCGCCGTCGCGACGATGAAGCCCACCGCATACTCGAACCCGGCCGCGCCCGCCGGCATCTCGGCGCCATGCGCATGGCCGTGGAAAATCGCGAACACGCCGACCAGCGCCGACGCCGCCACTACCGGCATCGGCCGCCCGAGCGCCGCGACGCCACCGATCACCACGCTCGACAGCGCAATCCCCAGTTCCACGAACGGCATGTCGATCTGGCCGACGCCGAGCAGGAACCCGACCGCCATCATGCCGACAAAGCTCAGCGGCACCAGCCAGAGTGCGCGGCCGCCGAGCACGTAGGCGAACACGCCCACTGCCACCATGGCCAGCACATGGTCGAGCCCGCCCACTGGGTGCATGAAGCCGCTCAGCAGGCCCGGCAGCTCGGCATGGCCGGGGTGAGCGAAGGCTGCCGTCGGCAGCAGGATGGCAAGAATGGCAATCAGCGCGCGCATGTTTTCTCCTGTGGGACCCACCGTCCCGTCGCGTTTTACGTGTGCGATGGTCCCGGTTTGGGTCACCACCGGACGGCCGGTCTCCTGGCTCCGGATCACCTCGCCTCGCCTTCCCAGTCGCAAACCAGTGGCACGCTGAGGTAGGGGTCGATCCGTTACAGTCGCGGGGGCGGCGCCGGCATGTCACCGGCTTCCCGTTTCACGCGCGCCCATTGGGCCCGCGCACCGTCACGGCCATTTGTGTCACCCCGGCCAACCGATAGCAATCGCCACAATCGCCGATTTGCCGCATGACGCCGCTTCCCGCATAGGCTAGATGCGTGCCGGAAGCCTAGGAGAGCCCGGCGTGCACAGCCTGCGCCAGATCGGATCGGAACTCGCCCGCGCCCTCGTGGTGCTGGCCCTGGTCTTTCTGAGTTTTGCGCACGCCCCGCTGGCCGCCGCTGCTCCACACGGCCCGACCCTCACCGCCACGCTCGACATGAGCTTCTGCGGCGATGTCCCGGCCGGTGACGCCAAGGCCCACGCCCCCTGCCACGCCTGCCGTCTCGGCGCCGGCGCCGACCTGCCGGCCCCCACGCGGACCCCGCTGACCCTCCGCACCGTCGCCGAAATCCGCTACGGCGCCCTGCCGGTCCTCAGCCTCCCGGCCGAACCCCTCGGCACGGCCACCGCGCGAGGCCCGCCCATCGCCTGATCCCGCTCGAAGACCATCCCATCGAACAGAGATCAGACCAATGAAGCATCTTCTCGCCCCGGCCCTGCTGGGCCTTTCGCTCCTCGCCACCCCAGCCTTTGCCCATATGGGCATGCAGCATGGCGGCTGCCCCGCCGGCCAGGAGTTCACCGCCGGCGACCTCACCATTTCCGGCGCCTTCAGCCGCGCCACCCTGCCCCAGGCCAAGGTCGGCGGCGGCTACCTCACCATCGTCAATGCCGGCACGACCCCCGATCGCCTGCTCGGCGGCAGCACCGAGAATGCCCGCGCCGTCGAAGTCCATCAGATGCAGATGGTGGGCGACATGATGAAGATGAGCGAAGTCGAAGGCGGCCTCGAAATCCCGGCAGGCGGCTCGGTCGAGCTCACCCCGGGCGGCTACCACCTGATGTTCATGAACATCATCCAGCCGCTGATCGCCAACGAATGCATCGACGTCACGCTGAACTTCGAGAAAGCCGGCGCTGTCGCAATCCAGCTCCCCATCGGCGAACTCAACGCCGACACCCTGCCGGAGGGGCATGCGGGGCACTGACCGGTGATCCTCCCCTGCGAAGCAGGGGAGGGGGACCGCCGCAGGCGGTGGAGGGGGCGGCCACAAGCACGGAGTCATTCCCGCGAAAGCGGGAACCTCTGTTGCCCTGGCACTACCCCCAAACGGAGGTCCCCGCTTTCGCGGGGATGACCCTGTGAGCAATTGGAGGCCTAGCTACTTCAACAAATCCGGCCGGCGTGCCCGCGTGATCGCCTCGCTCTCGGCGCGCCGCCACTTGTCCACCTTGCCATGGTCCCCGCTGGTCAGCACCGCCGGGATCTCGTGCCCCTCGAACATCTGCGGCCGCGTATATTGCGGATATTCCAGCAGCCCGTTCTCGAAGCTCTCGTCGGCGTGGCTTTCCGCCGCGCCCAGCACCCCTGGGATCAGCCGCACCACCGCCTCGAGCAGCACCATGGCCGCGACTTCACCGCCAGCCAGCACATAGTCGCCGATCGAGATTTCCTCGAGCGCCCGCGCTTCGATCACCCGCTGGTCGACCCCCTCGAACCGCCCGCAGACGATCACCGCCCCCGGCCCCACCGCCAGCTCGCGCACCCGCGCCTGCGTCAGCGGTTTGCCGCGCGGGCTCATCAGGATGCGCGGCCGCACATCGCCCAAAGGCGCCACCGTATCGATCGCCTTGGCGAGAATGTCCGGCTTCAGCACCATGCCGGCGCCACCGCCCGAAGGCGTATCGTCCACCGTCCGGTGCCGGTCGGTGGCAAAATCGCGGAGCTGGGTGGTTTCAAGGCTCCACAGCCCGTCCGCCATCCCCCGTCCGATCACCGAGGCGCCGAGCGGCCCCGGAAACAGCTCTGGGAACAGCGTGATGACGGAGGCTGCAAAGCTCAATCGGGTTCCTCTTCGCCCGGCTCCGCCTCGATCGGCGGCTCGATGACGAGATACCCGTCGGCAAGGTGCACTTCCGGCACCACTGCCTTGGTGAACGGGTAGAGGAACGTGTCCCCGCTGCGCTCGTCGCGCACTTCGAGGATGTCGCCGGCGCCAAAGTTCGGCACCGCCGAGACGACGCCGACCACCGTGCCATCCCTGAGCTGCACCCGCAGCCCGATCAGGTCGGCATGGTAGAAGTCGTCGTCGTCGTCCGGGTCCGGCAGCAGCGCGCGGTCGACATAGAGTTCGACCCCGTTGAGCTTTTCCGCCGCGTCCCGGTCATTCACACCCTCGAGGCGCGCCACCAGCACATTGGTGGTCGTGCGCGCCGCGAGGATCCGGATCGTCAGGCCCGGCTTGTTGGTCTTGAGCGGCCCATAGTCGACAAGCGCCAGCGGGTCCTCCGTGAAGGACTGGATGCGCACTTCGCCCTTGATGCCATGGGCCGCACCAATGCGACCCATGAGCAGCAGGTTGTCGGTCTTGTCCGCTGTCGCCACGGCTTACTCGGAAGCAGCAGCGTCTTCGGCCGGCGCTTCGGCCGGCGGAGCGTTCTTGGCGGCTTCGGCAGCGGCGGCCTTGTCGGCCTCGGCCTTCACCTTGGCTTCGGCGCGCTCGGTCGCCTTCTTGCCCGGCACGGCCTTCTCGGGGTTGTTGCGCGCTTCGCGCTTCAAGAGGCCCGCCGCGTCGAAGAAACGAGCAACGCGATCGGTCGGCTGGGCGCCGACGCTCAGCCAGTGCTGCACGCGCTCGGTGACGAGGGTGACGCGCTTCGACTTGTCTTCGAGCTTGGGATCGTAGTTGCCGATCTTCTCGATGAAGCGGCCGTCACGCGGCGAACGGGCGTCGGCGACGACGACGTGGTAGTAGGGACGCTTCTTGGTGCCGGCACGGGCAAGGCGGAGTTTCAGGCTCATTCTTCAGTCCTTCAGGTTCAAGTCGTTGTAGGTTGTCGTGTGGCTATTTCTTCTTCGGCACGAAGCCGCCGCCGAGGCCAGGTAGCCCCGGAAAGCGCGCTGCGCCGCCAAGTCCCGGCAGTCCGCCGGAACCCGATTTCAACAACTGCCCGACATCGGTCGGCAGCTTGGATTCTGTGAGTTGCTTGGGCGGAGCAGCCTGCTGCGGAATCGAGCGGGGATCGATCCCCATCTGCCGCGCCAGCTTCTCGAGTTCGGCCGGGTCCATGTTCTCCGGGCTCGGCATATTGCCCATGCCGGGGATCTTGCCGCCCATCTGGCCGCCGAACATGCCCGAGAGAGCGCCCATGCCGCCCTTGGACACCTTCTTCATCATGTCCGCCATCTGGCGGTGCTGCTTCATCAGCTTGTTGACGTCCTCGACCTTGGTGCCCGAGCCCTTGGCGATGCGGATGCGCCGCTTGGCGTTGAGCAGGTCGGGATTGGCGCGTTCCTTCAGCGTCATCGAGTTGATGATCGCCACCTGCCGGTCGAATACCTTGTCGTCGAGATTAACGCCCGCCATGGCCTTCTTCATCTGGCCCATGCCCGGCATCATGTTGAGCAGCGACCCCATGCCGCCCATCTTCTTCATCTGCAGCAGCTGGTTCTTCAGATCGTCGAGGTCGAAGACGCCCTTCTTGAGCTTCTTCGCCATCTTCTCGGCATCGGCCGCCGTGACAGTCTGCGCCGCCTTCTCGACCAGCGAGACGATATCGCCCATGCCGAGGATACGATCGGCGATGCGCGAGGGATAGAAATCCTCGAGCGCATCCATCTTTTCGCCGGTACCGATCAGCTTGATCGGCTTGCCGGTCGCCGCGCGCATAGAGAGCGCCGCGCCGCCACGGCCATCGCCGTCGACGCGCGTCAGCACGATACCGGTAATATCCACCCGCTCATCGAACGACCGCGCGAGGTTCACCGCGTCCTGGCCGGTCAGCGCATCCGCGACCAGCAGGATTTCGTGCGGATCGGTCGCGGCCTTCACCGCCGCCGTTTCCGCCATCAGCTCCTCGTCGACATGCGTGCGGCCGGCCGTATCGAGGATCACGACGTCATAGCCGCCGAGCTTCGCCTCGCGCTGGGCGCGCTTCGCGATATCGACCGGCTTTTCGTTCTGCTGGATCGGCAGCGTATCGACGCCGATCTGCTCGCCCAGCACCCGCAGCTGTTCCTTGGCGGCCGGACGGCGATCGTCGAGCGAAGCGAGCAGGACCTTCTTGCCCTGCTTTTCCTTCATGCGCTTGGCGATCTTGCCGGCATGCGTGGTCTTGCCCGCGCCCTGCAGGCCGACCATCAGCATGGTCATCGGCGGGGTGGTGTTGAAGTCGATCGGCACCTGGGTCTCGCCCAGCACCTTGACCAGTTCGTCATGCACGATCTTGACGACCTGCTGGCCCGGCGTCACCGAACGGGTGACCTCGGCGCCCACGGCGCGCTCGCGCACCTGCTCGACGAAAGCCTTGACCACTTCGAGGGAGACGTCGGCCTCGAGCAGCGCCCGGCGCACTTCGCGCAGCGCTTCGTCGACGTCCTTCTCGCCGAGCGCACCGCGCCCGCGAAGTCCATCGAAGATTTTACCAAGCCGGTCGCTTAGGCTCTCGAACATCCGTCTTCCTCATCGTCCCGTGCCACGTGACCCGGGATGTAGGATCCATCAGCGCAAACGCCAACTACACCCCGGGGCGCTTGCGCTGCGGGGTGCGAGCCTCCGGGATCTCTTTATACCTTCACGGGTCCCGGTCGGCCTTCAGGAGACTTGTCCTGATGGATTGCGGCGCGGAATAGAGGAGGAATGGGGCGGAGTCAAGGAAACCCGGCAGCGACCGGCACCTCGAACGCCGTCACCGCCGGCGGTGCGCTGACCTTCTCGATCTCCACCAGCACCGATTGCGCCGTCGACGACTGCGCCAGCCGCGACGTGCCCTCGTCATTGGTCACGACATTGGGGTTGCCGTGCTTTTCGAGCGAGCCCGGCCGGCCCGGTTCCGCCGGATCGTACCACGCCCCGGTCGCCATCTGGATCGTTCCCGGCACGAGGCTGTCGACCACCCGCACCCCGGCGAGGAACTGGCCGCGATCGTTGAACACCCGCACCACGTCGCCATCGGCGAGCCCACGCGCCGCCGCATCCACCCGCCCCACCGACAGCGGCTCCCGCCCGGCGATCTTGGAATCCCGGCTGATCGGCGCCGGGTCGAGCTGGCTGTGCAACCGCGTCAACGGCTGGTTCGACAGCAGATGCAGCCGAAACCGCCCACCCGCCGCCGCCCATTCGCGCGGCTGAAACCAGCGCGGATGACTGGCGCAATCGGCATAGCCGAACCTGGCCAGCGTCGCCGAATTGATCTCGATCCGCCCCGACGGCGTCCTCAGCCGGCGCGCCTCCGGATCGTCCCGGAACGCGCCGAGAAAAACCTCCGGTGCCTCGTCCTTCATGGCAAACTCATACGAACCCTCGCGCCAGAACTCGGCAAACGGCGGCGGCTCATGCCCCAGCGCCAGCGCCTCGGCCCGCGCCGTCTCATACATGTGGGCGAGCCAGCCCATCTCGTCGCGGCCCTCGGCATAGGCCTCCCCGAAGCCCAGCCGCCCGGCCAGCTCGGCGAAAATGTCGAAATCGTTGCGCGCCAGTCCGTGCGGCGCCATCGCCTGGTGCATGGCGATCCAGCTATGGCTGAGCTCCGCCGCCTGGATGTCGTTGCGCTCCAGCGTCGTCGTCGCCGGCAGCACGATATCGGCGAACCGCGCCGCCGGCGACCACCACGGCTCGTGCACGATGATCGTATCCGGCTGCTGCCAGCCGGCGAGGAAGCGGTTGATATTGGTATTGTGGTGGAACGGGTTGCCGCCCACCGAATAGATCAGCCGGGCATGCGGCAGCGTCACCTTGCGCCCGTCATAGTCGATGACCTTGCCCGGGTTGAGCAGCATCTCGGTTACCCGCCCCACCGGAATATGGTTGGTCACCGCATTCGGCCCGAGCTCCAGCTTCGGCCGCGGAATCCGTTTCGCCCGTGGCATCGCGATCCCCGCCGAGGCCCCGAGGCCGAGCGAGAAGCCGCCACCCGGCAGCCCCACCTGCCCGATGATCGCGCCCAGCACCGCTGTCATCCACACCGGCTGCTCGCCATGCTCGGCCCGCTGCACCGACCAGCTCGTATTGACCAGCGTGCGCCCCGCCACCATGCGTAGCGCCAGCGCCCGCGTCGTCTCGGCCGCAATGCCGGTGATCGTCGCCGCCCAGTCCGCATCCTTGGGCTGGCCGTCGCTCAGCCCCAGCAGATAGAGCTCGAACTCGTCGAACCCGACGCAGTGCGTACTCAGGAACCCCCGGTCGTGCCGGCCTGCCGTGACGATCGTGTGCGCCAGCGCCAGCATCATCGCGACGTCCGTATTCGGCCGGATCGGCAGCCATTCCGGCGCCACCTCCGGCGGAAGGTCGTCCCGCGACGGGCTGATATTGACGAACTTCACCCCCGCCGCCGCGGCCTGTCGATACCAGTAGGGCCCGTCATGCGAGGCCACGCCACCCGCTTCGAGCTGCGAATTCTTGATATGCGCGCCGCCGAACATCACGACGAGATCGGTGTGCTCGACGATCAGCGGCCAGGCCATCGTCTGGTGGCTTATATCGCCGCGCCCGATCACGTACGGCATGATGTGCATGGCCGCGCCGAACGAGTGGTTGCCCAGCTTGTCGACATAGCCGCCGAACAGCCCGAGAAACCGCTTCAGCACACTCGGCGAATGGTGCAGCCGTCCGGCGCTGGCCCAGCCATACGAGCCGCCATAGATCGCCTCGTTGCCGTAGGTCTGTTTCACCCGCACCAGTTCGCGCTGCACGAGGTCGAGCGCCGCATCCCAGCCCATCGGCACGAAGCGGTCGCCGCCGCGATTGTGCGGAGCCGCATCGCCCTTGAGGAACCCCTCGCGAACATAGGGCTGGTCGATCCGCAGCTTGTCCCGCGCAATCTTGGGCAGGCTCTCGATCAGGGGCGGCGGCTCGCGATCGCCGGCAAATCCGCCGACCGTCTCGAGCTGCCCGTCATCCCCCTCCCGCACCGAATAGACACCCCAATGCGATGCGGTCTGGATCTCGGTCACGCGCGGTCCTCTCGGTCGGTATACCTATAGGATACCGGACCCGCGACCATGGCAAGCCCTACACCTTCCGCCCCTCGAGCTCAGCCAGGTACTCCCGCAACAGGCTGGCCCGCCGCGGCCGAAAGCTCTCGCCTGCTCGCGTCAGCGCCCGGATGCCGTCGAGCCGGAACATCCGAAACCCATCGCGCAGCCGGCACCACGCCAATAGCGTCAGCACCCGCTCGGTGTAGACCACCGCTAGCGGCAGCACCGTACGCTCGGTCGCCGCCCCCGCCTTGTCGGCATAGCGGATGAACACAGCCTCTTCCTGCCAGCACGCCTCGCGCAGCGCCTCGATCTCATCGAACACCTCGTAGCGCGCGTCGGGCCGATAAACCCGCGAGATCGCATGCACCAGCTGCTGCTCGCGCTCATCCGGCAGCGTAGCCGCCACCTTCGCCAGCACCGAAGCGGCCGCTGCCGCCAGTGCCGGGTCGCCCATATGCCGCACCTCCGCGAGCCCGAGCACGATCGCCTCGATCTCGGTGCGCTCGAAGGTCTGCGGCGGCAGCGCAAAGTCCTCGATCAGCCGATAGCCATAGCCCCGCTCGCCCTCGATCCGGGCCCCCGCCGCCCGCAGGCTGTAGATGTCGCGATAGAGCGAGCGCAGCGACACGCCCGTCTCCTCGGCCAGCCGCTGCGCCGTGATCGGCGCCGGCATCATCCGCATCGCCTGCAGCAGGCGGAACAATCGATCTGGACGGGCCATTTATCCAACTGACGGAAACTGGCAGTTACCCTCCCCTATACCAGCCTCGTCACCGCACACAACGAGGCAGCAATGACCATCAAGACCACCCCGCATCTCAACTTCCGTGGGCAAGCCCGCGACGCCCTCCAGTTCTACGCCGCCGTCTTCGGTGCCGAACCGATCATCGTCACCTATGCCGATATGGGCGCCCCGGTCGCGCCCGAGCAGGCCAGCCAGGTCGTCTGGGGCCAGGTCATGACCGCCGCCGGCTTTTCCATCATGGCCTACGACGTCCCGCCCAATCTCGACTGGAACCCCGGCACGATCCCGTTCTTCGTCTCTCTCCGCGGCGATGACCCGGCCGAGCTCGAACGCCACTGGGCCAGCCTCGCCGACGGCGCCACCATCCTCCAGCCCCTCGCCCCCTCCGCCTGGGCCCCGCTCTACGGCATGCTGAAAGACCGCTTCGGCATCACCTGGGTCCTGGATATCGCAGCGGCGCGCTAGTCCGCCGCCTGCGAGCGCAGGTCACCCTCCCCCTCGCGGGGAGGGGACAGGGGTGGGGGGTGCCAAGTGCTCGGAGTCTTGCGACCCCTACCCCCGGTTCGCCGCCCCCACCCTTACCCCCTTCACCGCCACCATCCCCTCACGCAATTCCGTATCCACCTCGAACCCCACCCCGACCAGCCCGGCCGCCGCCTCCATCGCGAACCGGTCCGCCGTGCGTATCGCCGGCGCCTCCAGCACCAGCACCAGCCGCCCGCCCGGCTTCACGGCTTTCGCCATCGCCCTCGCCCAGCCGGTATCCTTCTGTCGCGGGAAATCGACATTCACCGCCAGCGCAGCGTCGAACGGCCCGAGCTCCAGCGTCTCGAACGCACTCGCAAACGCCGTCAGTGACCCAAGCCCCGCGTTCCGCTTGATGCACGCCGTGATCATCTTGTCCGACCGGTCCACCGCCACCACGGCCGCGCCGGCCTTGAGCAGCAACCCGGTGGCGATGCCATGCCCGCAACCGATCTCGAGCACCTGCTCGCCCTTGACCGGCGCCAGCAGCTCAACCGCCCAGCGATGCCGTTTCGCGATCTCCGCCAAGCCCATCCCCCCGTTTGTGACGGTTGGACTACCGCGGCCCGAACGTGGCGTCAGCAAGGCCATTGCCCGCTATCCCCAGCGGCGCTAAACCTCTGCTCGGGTCTGCAGTTCACCCAGGCGTCGCCGCCCCATCCGGGGAGCTAAACCTGCTTATTTTCGAGTTTTCGATTTCGCACTTGTCCTTCGTGCCGATCGCAAGCCGGCGACCACGACCTCCCCTCGGGGAGCGGTACGTCATCGAGGATGAGATGCCCCGCACCGCCATTCCGCTGCAGGTCGCCGACCTGTCGCCATTCGCCAAAACCCTGCGCCAGAGCCTGTCCAGCCATGACGGCAAGCCGACCCATGTCGAGCTGCTCAACATGTTGGCCAAGGCCGCCGGCTTCCAGAACTACCAGCACCTGCGCGCCGATGCCGAAGCCGCCGACCGGCTGACGGCCGCCACCGAGTCCGCGCCCCGCGCCGATCTCGGCCAGGTCGAAAAGGCCGCCCGCTATTTCGATCAGCACGGCGTGTTGATGAGCTGGCCAGCCCGCTACGGCCACCAGACCCTCTGCCTCTGGGTCTTCTGGTCACGCATCCCGCGCGGCGAAGTCTTCACCGAACGCCGGATCTCCGAACTCTTGAAGCACTGGCACGATTTCGGCGATCACGCCCTCATCCGCCGCGCCATGATCGACGGTAAGATGCTGGAGCGCACTGTCGACGGCCGCGAATATCGCCGCATCGAGCGCGCGCCCCCGGCCGAACTCGCCCCGCTCCTCGCCCACCTCGCCGCTAGAACGGCGGCGTAAGCGGAAAATTGTCTCACGTGAATCACTCCGCCCTCTCCACCTCTTCCTTCTCCCCTTGTGGGACTTCGAGCCGTGCCGAAGGCAAAATCGCTCCAGTGGAGCGATTTTAGGCGAGAAGGCCATGAGAGCTATGCTCGAATGGCTAGGTGGCCGAAGGCCGGATGAGGGGTTCCGCAATCGCAGATTGCGCGCTTCGAGCGACGGACCTTGCCCCCTACTTCCCCATCGCCGGGGCGCCCATCGGCGCCTCGGCCTTGGCCGGCTCTGGCAGCGCCCCGCCGCGGGCGGCATTGGCAGCCCGCAGGCGCTGCACCAGCTCGCGCGCCTTGTACGCGGCGACGAACAGCTTCACCTGCCAGCGGCTCGCACCGAATACCAGGATCGCCACTTCGTGCTGCTCGTTGAAAAAGCCGAGGGCCGAATGCCCCGCCGCGGTCGCCGCCGCATCCACCGACAGTGGCTGCGCGGCGGCATAAAACGCCTCCAGCAGCTTGTATTCCAGCGCCATTCCCGGCCCGAGCTTCCGGTGCGTCTCGTCATAGGCGATCTTGGGCGTGAACGCCGTCTCGCCCGAGCGCAGCGACAGCTTCATCGCGATCGGCTGCCCGTCAAGCAGCAGCGTATCGACGGTGACAAAGCCGCGATTGGCCTCGCTCGCCCGATAGGCCCGACGGAAGAACTCGGCATCCTCGGCCGAGGAGAGGATCGATGTCCCCTGCTCACGCTTCCAGCCCGAATGCTCGAGCGTCAAAAAGTCCTCGATCCGATCATTCACCAGCTCAGGCGCTTCGGCATGCTCGAAGGTCAGCGTCCCCAGCTCGGCCAGCCGCCGCATCGTGCGTCGCACGTCCTTGAGCCGGTTCTTGGACAGTACCGCTTCCAGATGCGCCTCGAAGCCACCCGGCAGCCGGGTCAGCACCGCCCGCTGGTAGGGCAACAGCTTTTCAACTGCAAAGCCCCGTGCCGCAGCCCCATCCATGATCAACCGGGCCAGCGGGGCATCCATCGTCAGGTGCCGCAGCACCCAGGGCAGGCGGCCGGCGCCGCGCGCCATGTCATCGAGCCAGAAGTCCACCACGTCGTCCGCCCGGTCGCGATCGACCAGCGGCGTGCTCGAATACTGGAAATCATTGGTCGCGCCGAACGCCATCGGCAGCGGATAGCGGCTGCGGTTCCGGCGCGAATAGGGAAAGAGCCCGACCAGTTGCCCGTTCGCATCGCGAATGGCGATCGCCCTCATGTCGAGATCGGCATCGATCGTATCGATCGCGGCGACCACCTGCTGGGCGGCATAGAACGGGTTCTCGACCAGCGCGTTGGCGGCCAGCCGATCCCATTGCCGGCGATCCAGCTGGCGCAGTCCCTCGGCGTCGAGGCGTTGAATGATCAGTTGTCGATCTCGATGGGTGGCCACCATGCGAGGCTGTCCTGGCGATTGAGGCGCGCACTCAACTCCCGCTTTGCTCGCCTGGCTAGTTAACGCCCAAGACCTGGTTAACGCCGGAGACTCTGGTTAGCGCCCCCGGTCAATGCCCGGCCCACTGGCAATTTCGCGTCACTTCCGCCATATAGGCCCCGTAACCGCCAAGGCCACTGCCTCAGGTCCAGCCATGTCCAATGCCCCATTCCTCAAGATGAACGGGCTCGGCAACGAGATCATCGTCGCCGACATGCGTGGTCGCAAGGACCGGGTGACCGCTGCTGCTGCCGTCGCCATCAATGCCGACCCGGCGACCAAGTACGATCAGATCATGGCCATCCACGATCCGCGTACCCCCGGCACCGAGAACTACATCGAGATCATCAATTCCGACGGTTCGCTCGCCCAGGCCTGCGGCAATGGCATGCGCTGCGTCACCCAGGCGCTCGCCGCGGAAACCGGCCGCAAGCACTTCGTCTTCGAAACCCTCGCCGGCATTTTGACCGGCGACGAGCGCGACGATGGCTTGATCACCGTCGATATGGGCAAGCCCCGCTTCGGCTGGCAGGAGATCCCGCTGGCCGAGGAATTCTACGATACGACCGGCATCGAGTTGCAGATCGGCCCCATCGACGCACCGGTGCTGCATACCCCGTCCGTCGCCTCCATGGGCAATCCGCACGCCACCTTCTGGGTGGCGGACGACGTCTGGAACTACGCGCTCGATCGCTTCGGCCCGCTGCTCGAAAACCACCCGATCTTCCCCGAGCGCGCGAATATCTCCATCGCCCAGGTCGTTGCGCCCGATCACATCATCCTGCGCACCTGGGAGCGCGGCGCCGGCCTCACCAGGGCCTGCGGCACCGCCGCCTGCGCCGCCCTCGTCAATGGCGCCCGCACCGGCCGCACCGGCCGCAAGGCGACGCTGACCCTGCCTGGTGGCGATCTGGTCATCGAGTGGCGCGCCGACGACCATGTTCTTTTGACCGGCCCGGCCGAGCTCGAGTTTTCCGGCTCCTTCGATCCGTACACGGGCGGCTGGTCGCGCGAGCAGCAGGTCGCCTGAGCATGCAAGGTCTTCGCAAGTGAGTGTCGAGACCCTGACCTTCGGCTGCCGCTTGAACGCCTATGAAGGCGAAGTCATGCGCGCCGAGGCCGAAAAGGCCGGGCTCGACAACACCATCATCATCAACACCTGCGCCGTCACTGCCGAATCCGTCCGGCAGGCCAGGCAAGCCATCCGCAAGGCGAAGCGCGACAATCCCGAGCGCAAGATCATCGTCACCGGCTGCGCCGCCCAGACCGAGGCGCGCTCTTTCGGCGATATGGCCGAGGTCGACCTCGTCATCGGCAATGCCGACAAGCTGAAGTCCGAAAGCTATGCCCCCATAGCATTCGGCCTGCCGCTCAACGACAAGGTTCAGGTCAACGACATCATGTCGGTCCGGGAGACCGCCGGCCACCTGATCGAGGCCATGGATGGCCGTACCCGCGCCTTCGTCCAGGTCCAGAACGGCTGCGACCACCGCTGCACCTTCTGCATCATCCCCTTCGGCCGCGGCCCGTCCCGCTCGGTGCCGATGGGCCTCGTCGTCGAGCAGATCAAGAAGCTCGTCGGCAACGGCTATCGCGAGATCGTCCTCACCGGCGTCGACATCACCTCATACGGCCCGGACCTGCCCGGCGCGCCGACCCTCGGCAAGCTCACCCAGCAGATCCTCCGCCATGTGCCCGACCTGCCGCGGCTGCGCATCTCGTCCATCGACTCTATCGAGGCGGACGAGGCCTTCTATGACGCCATAGCATCCGACCACCGCCTGATGCCGCATCTGCATCTCAGCCTGCAGTCGGGCGACGACATGATCCTGAAGCGCATGAAGCGCCGGCACCTGCGCGCCGATGCCTTCGCCGTGGTCGAAAAACTGCGCTCGCTCCGCCCCGACATCGTCTTCGGCGCCGATATCATCGCCGGCTTTCCCACCGAGACAGACGCGATGTTCGAGAACTCGCTCGAGTTCATCGCAACCGCCAACCTCACCTACATCCACGCCTTCCCCTATTCGCCACGCCCCGGCACTCCCGCCGCGCGCATGCCGCAGGTCGACAAGCGGGTGGCCAGGGAGCGCGCCAACCGTCTTCGTGCCCTCGGCGACACCCAGTTCGAAAGGCTCGCCTTGTCCAGGATTGGGAAAATCGAGAGCGTACTGGTCGAAAAGGGCGGCATCGGCCGTCAGGAACAGTTCATAACCTGTTCATTGTCCGGTCATCGCCCCGGTGAAATCGTGACAGCCCGCATGACCCATTTCGAAAACGGCCACCTCGTCGGTGAAGCCCTGAGGACCGCCGCCTGATGGCTGAAGAAAAGAAAAAGGGCTTCTTCTCGCGCCTGTTCGGCGGCGGCGACAAGCCGGCCACCCCGGCCGTCGAGGAAACCAGTCCGGACATCGCCATCGAAGCCGAAATCGTCGTGGACGAGGCGATGGAATCGCTCCCCCTCGTCCTCCCGCCCGACCAGGAAGTCGCCCTCGAAGCGGCCATGCACGACGCCGGAATGACCATCGGCGCCCAGCCCGACCCGGTCCCCGAGCCACCGCGCGAGCACACCGTCGCCGAGGATCTCGAGGCCGACATCATCCTCGACGACATCGTCGAAGCCGCTCCTCTGGTCCTCCCACCCGAGCAGGAAATCGCGCTCGAGGAAGCCCTGCACGAGCAAGGCTTGACCATTGAATCGCCTCAGCAATCCGGCGCCGAGCCACCCGCCGGCCCGCCCGAGGCAACGCCGGCTTTCATCGAGCAGGTCGAAGACGATCTCGCCGCCAAGCTCGATCCGGTCCCCGAGACTCCGGCTGCCATAACCGCGCCGGAACCGGTCCCGCACGCCCCCATTCCGCCTCCCGAACCGCCGAAGAAGCAGAACTGGCTGCAGCGCCTCGCCTCCGGGCTGAAGCGCTCGTCCGACCAGCTGACCGGCTCGATCGCCGCCGTCTTCACCAAGCGCAAGCTCGACCAGGCGATGCTCGACGACCTCGAGGACATCCTGATCCAGGCCGATTTCGGCGTCGACATGGCGACCACCGTCACCGACGCCCTGCGCCGCGACCGCTTCGATCGCGACATCACCTCGGACGAAGTCCGCGACGTCCTTGCCACCGAAATCGTCCGCGTGCTCGACCCCGTCGCCCAGCCGCTCACCATCGACCCGCGCCAGAAACCCTATGTAATTCTGATGGTTGGCGTGAACGGCACCGGCAAGACCACCACCATCGGCAAGCTCGCGAGCCTCTTCGCCAGCCAAGGGAAGAAGGTCATGCTGGCCGCGGGCGACACGTTCCGCGCTGCTGCAATCGAGCAGCTCCAGGTCTGGGGCGACCGCACCGGCGCCCCGGTGATCAAGAAGCCCGCCGGCTCCGACGCCTCCGGCCTCGCCTACGAAGCCGTTGAACAGGCGAAAGCCCAGGGCACGGACGTCCTCCTGATCGACACCGCCGGGCGCCTGCAGAACCGCGACGAGCTGATGAGCGAGCTCGAAAAGATCATCCGCGTGATCAGGAAGGTGGATCCCACCGCCCCGCACGCGACCCTCCTCACCCTCGATGCCACCACCGGCCAGAACGCCCTTAATCAGGTCGAAATCTTCGGCAAACGTGCCGGCGTCACCGGGCTGGTCATGACCAAGCTCGATGGCACGGCGCGCGGCGGCATCCTCGTCGCCATCGCCAAAAAGTTCGCCCTGCCGGTGCATTTCATCGGCGTGGGCGAAGGCGTAGACAACCTCGAACCGTTTGCCGCGCGCGATTTCGCGGCGGCCATCGCAAGGACGGCGGAATGACCGAAGAGACCAAGGAAGCCGAGGTGAACTGGGACGAGCTGCGTCCCCAGCTGATCCGAATCGGCCTCGAGATCGGCCCGCTGCTGGTGTTTTTCCTCTGCACCACCTTCGGCGAAAGCTGGCTCGATCGCAGTGAATTCCTGCGCTCGCTGTTCGCCAGCCCGATCATCTTCGCCACCGCGCCCTTCATGGTCGCCATGGTCATCTCGCTGATCATCTCGTGGCTGGTGTTCAAGCGCGTCGCGGTGATGCCGCTGGTGACGCTGGTCGTCGTCCTGATCTTCGGCACCCTGACGCTGGTCCTCCAGGACTCGACCTTCATCAAGATCAAGCCGACCATCGTCAACTCGCTGTTCGGCGCGACCCTCTTGGGCGGCCTGCTGTTCGGCCAGTCGCTGCTGAAATACGTCTTCGGCGAGGTCTATCACCTGAAGCCCGAAGGCTGGCAGAAGATGACGGTCCGCTGGGGCCTGTTCTTCTTCCTGCTTGCCATCCTCAACGAGTTCGCCTGGCGCGGCGCGGGCCTCTTCATCACCGATCCCGATGCCGCCGACCAGTTCTACGCCGGCTTCAAGCTCTGGGCCGTGATGCCAATCACCGTGGTCTTCTCGATGCTGCAGGTCCCGCTGCTGACCAAATACGCCATCGACCCAAAGGCCCCCATCGAAGCCATCCCGCCGATGGACCCGCTGCCGTAGGGCCACGCACCGCCCCACCTCCCCCGTGACGGGGGAGGCAAGCGAAGCTTGGCGGCTCTGCCGCCTAGCGTAGCTCGGAGGGGGTGTGCCAAGCGCTCGGAAGCTAGCGTTCAGTCGAAATCGGTCTTCGCCGCCTGCACTGCCGCCAGCACCTCGGGGAATGACCCCGCCGTGATCGGCCCCACATGCTTGTACGTGATGGTCCCGGCCGCGTTCACCACGAACGTCTCCGGCACGCCATAAACGCCCCAGTCGATCGACACCCGGCCATTGCTGTCGGCGCCCACCGCGTCATAGGGGTTGCCCAGCTCGGCGAGGAACTTCGCCGCGTTCTCGGGCGCATCCTTCTGGTTGATGCCAGCAAACCGCACGCCTGTCTCCGCCTTGAGCCGCGTCAACAGCGGATGCTCGTCGCGGCAGGGAATGCACCAGCTGGCGAACACGTTCACCACCGTCACCTGGCCCTCGAGCATCGCATTGTCGAGCCCGTTCACCCCGAGCCCCGCCACGGCCGGCAGCGTGATATCGGGCGCCGGCTTGTCGATCAGTACGGAGCGCACCAGCCCCGGATCACGATCCATGTTCAGCGCGAACACGGCGACCAGCGCCACTAGCGCCACCAGCGGCAGGACCGCGAGAAGAATGCGCCTCAATTGCCCGTCCCAGCTGAACGGCGGCGGATGCCGGCCTTTTCGAGCGCTGCGAGCTTCGCCTTCACCCGCCGCGCGTCCCAGATGACGTACGCTATGGTGGCCAGCGTCAGCACGGCAACGCCGGCATAGGCCCAGACGATGAACTCGAGATGCGCGCCTTCTCCGATCATGCCACTTCTCCTGATCCTCCCCCGTGCAACGGGGGAGGGGGACCGGCGAAGCCGGGGGAGGGGGCGCTTGCCGCCTGCCGGCTCATCGTATCAGCCCGGCGGCGTAGAATCTCGGTGCGCATCCGCACGATCCCGAGGAGAATCCCCAGCAGCGTGAACGCCAGCATCATCACCAGCAGCGGCGTGAGGATCGAACCCGGCATGCGCGGCCCGCTTGCCGTGAACACGCTCGCCGGCTGGTGCAGCGTGTTCCACCAGTCGACCGAGAACTTGATGATCGGGATGTTGATGCCGCCGATCAGCGTCACGATGGCGATGATCCGCCCGGCCTTCAGCTGGTCGTCGAAAGCCCGCCACAGCGCGATGATGCCGAGATAAATGAGCAGCAGCACGAGCGTCGAGGTCATCCGCCCGTCCCACTCCCAGAACGTGCCCCAGGTCGGCCGGCCCCACAGCGATCCGGTATAGAGCGCCAGCGCCGTGAACACCGCCCCGAGCGGCGCCGCCGCCTTGTTGGCGACGTCAGCCAGCGGATGCCGCCAGATCAGCGTGCCGAGCGCGGCACAGAACATCACGCCATAGACGAACTGGCTGAGCCAGGCGTTCGGCACGTGCACGTACATGACGCGCACCATGTCGCCCATCTGGTAGTCTTCGGGCGAGTTGAAGAACGCGAACCAGAGCCCCACCGCAAAGCTCAGCGCCGTCGCGATGCCGAGCGGCCAGAGCAAATAGCGCGTCCAGTTGAGGAACTGGCCCGGATGCGCGAGGCGGCTGAACCAGTTGGGCTGCTTGGCAGTGGTGGCGGACATGACTTGGCTCTATTCCCCGGCCGCGCGCAAGGCAAGCGCAGCCGCGAAAGGGGAGAAGGCCGTCACAACGAGACTGAGCGCAATGAGGAACAGTGTCGCGCTCCCGCCCGCCACCGGATCCATCATGCCGACCCCGAAAATCATCACCGGGATGGCGAGCGGCACGATCAGCACCGGCGCCACCAGCCCGCCGCGCCTCAGGCCCACGGTCACCGCGGCCCCGATGGTACCGAAACTCACAAGTGCTGGCGTACCGACCAGCAGCGCCAGCACCGTCCGTCCCCATTGCTCCCAGCTCATGGACAGCAGCAGCGCCAGGACGGGCGTTGCGAGCAGCAGCGGCACCGCAGTCACCAGCCAGTGCGCGATCACTTTTGCGGCAACCACCGCCTCGAGCGGCAGCACCGAGTGGCGCAGCAGCACCAGCGCCCCATCCTCGTCATCGGCCCGAAACAGCCGGTCGAGTCCGAGCAACATCGAGAGGAACGCCGCGATCCACACGATCCCCGGCGCCAGCCGGCTGAGCTGCGGCCGGTCCGGCCCGATGGCGAACGGCACGATCACCGCTACCATCACGAAGAACAGCACCAGCGTCAGCGCCTCGCCGCCCGCGCGGAACGCAAGCTTCAGGTCGCGCCCGATCAGCGCCCGAAACGCGCTCATGCCGTGCCCCCGAGCGTAACGGTCTGCACCCCGGCGGCAGCATTCGACAGTCGCAGGTCGTGGTGCGTCGCAACGATCGCGATCCCGCCCGCCGTCCGATGCTCGTCGATCAGCGCTGCGAGCAACACCTCACCCTCGGCATCCAGCGTCGCGCTGGGCTCGTCCAGCAGCCACACCCGCCGCGGCGACACCAGCAGCCGCGCCAGCGCCAGCCGCCTGAGCTGCCCCGACGACAGATATCCCGCCTCGAGCACCGCCAGCGCTCCGATCCCCACCTGCGCCAGCGCCTCGTCCGCTGAAATCCCGCCGCCGCCGTTCATCGCCTGCCAGAACGCGAGGTTCTCGCCCACCGTCAGCCGCGCCTTGAGCCCGCTCTGGTAACCGAGCAGGTGGAGCTCCGTGCGTTCGAACCCCTCGATCGCTCCCGCCTCCGGCCGTACGATCCCGGCCAGCGTCAGCAGCAATGTCGATTTGCCGGCCCCGTTCGGCCCGCGCAGCAGCAGCACGCCGCCAGGCGCCACCTCGAACCCCAGTCCGGAGAACAGCACATGCTCGCCGCGCGCGACCGTCAGCCCATGCGCCGCCACCGGCTGCGGCGGAAAGCCGGAAATCACGCGTTTTGGCTCGTTCATGCCTGAATGCCTAGTGAACTCATGTCACCACTGGCAAGCGTCATCTGGTTTGTCTATAAGCCAGCCATAGATTGGAATGTTTCCAGTCAACTGACCTCTTGCCCCTTGTCCCACGGGCCTTTTCGGTCTCGCGTCAGGACCAGGCGGCGCCTCGCAACCACAGCGCGTGAAGGCATTGCCCGTGACCTCGAAATCCCTCGACAGCTTCAAGTCCAAAACCACTCTTACCGTCGGGGACAAGACCTACACCTACTTCTCGATCCCGCTGGCCGAGAAGAACGGGCTCCGAGGGGTCTCACAGCTGCCGCATTCGATGAAGGTGGTGCTGGAGAACCTGCTCCGCTTCGAGGACGGTATCACCGTCACCCGCGCCGATATCGAAGCCGTGGCCGACTGGCTCCGCACCCGCGTTTCCGAGCACGAGATCAGCTACCGCCCCGCCCGCGTGCTGATGCAGGACTTTACCGGCGTCCCCGCTGTCGTCGATCTCGCCGCCATGCGTGACGCCACCGCCAAGCTCGGCGCCGATCCGCAGAAGATCAACCCGCTGGTCCCGGTCGACCTCGTCATCGACCACTCGGTGATGGTCGACAGCTTCGGCAGCCCGTTGAGCTTCCTGCAGAACGTCGAGCTCGAATACGAGCGCAATGGCGAGCGCTACGAGTTCCTGCGCTGGGGCCAGAAAGCCTTCGACAACTTCCGCGTCGTGCCGCCCGGCACCGGCATCTGCCATCAGGTGAACCTCGAATACCTGGCCCAGACCGTCTGGACCAAGACCGAGGACGGCGAGACCGTCGCCTATCCCGACACGCTTGTCGGCACCGACTCGCACACCACCATGGTCAACGGCCTCGCCGTGCTCGGCTGGGGCGTCGGCGGCATCGAGGCCGAAGCCGCCATGCTCGGCCAGCCCATCACCATGCTGATCCCCGAAGTCATCGGCTTCAAGCTGACCGGCAAGATCAACGAAGGCATCACCGCCACCGACCTCGTCCTGACGGTCACCGAGATGCTGCGCAAGAAGGGCGTCGTCGGCAAGTTCGTCGAATTCTACGGCCCCGGCCTCGACTACCTCAGCCTCGAGGATCAGGCGACCATCGCCAACATGGCGCCCGAATACGGCGCCACCTGCGGCTACTTCCCGGTCGACAGCGACACGCTCGCCTATCTCGAAACCTCCGGCCGCGATGCCGATCGTGTCCGCCTGGTGAAGGCCTATTCCGAAGCCCAGGGCATGTACCGCACCACTGCTTCGGCCGACCCGCTCTTTACCGATACGCTCGAACTCGACCTCACCACGGTCGTCCCCGCCATGGCCGGCCCGAAGCGCCCGCAGGACCGCGTCGCCCTCGTCGACGCCGCCCCGAAATTCGCCGAGGCGATGAAGGACCTCGCAGGCGGGCGCAAGGAGCGCACTGCGCTCCCCGCCTCCATCGGCGAGAGCCGTTTTGTCGATGAGGGCGCCACCGGCGTCGATGACATCCCCGAAGAAGCGGCCTTCCCCGTCAAGGGCGCCGAGTATGGCCTCGATGACGGCCACGTGGTGATCGCCGCGATCACCTCGTGCACCAACACCTCGAACCCGAACGTCCTGATCGCCGCCGGCCTCCTCGCCCGCAAGGCACGTGCCAGGGGCCTGAAGTCGAAGCCCTGGGTGAAGACGTCGCTCGCCCCCGGCTCGCAGGTCGTCACCGACTATCTCAACGCCGCCGGCCTCTCGGCCGATCTCGATGCGCTCGGCTTCAACCTCGTCGGCTATGGCTGCACCACCTGCATCGGCAATTCCGGCCCCCTGCCGGAGCAGATCAGCGCCTGCATCAACGAGAACGATCTCGTCGCCGCCTCGGTGCTCTCGGGCAACCGTAACTTCGAAGGCCGCGTGAACCCCGACGTGCGGGCCAACTACCTCGCCTCCCCGCCGCTGGTCGTCGCCTATGCGCTGGCCGGCACGCTGAACAAGAACCTATCGACCGACCCGCTCGGGACCGGTTCGGATGGCCAGCCGGTCTATCTCAAGGACATCTGGCCGACCAACCAGGAGATCTCGGACGTCGTGCGTACCGTGATCACCCCCAAGATGTTCCTCGGGCGCTACTCGGACGTGTTCAAGGGCGACGAGAACTGGCAGGGCATCGCCGTCGATGGCGGCGAGACCTACAAGTGGAACGGCGGCTCCACCTACGTGCAGAATCCTCCGTACTTCGAGGATCTCACCATGGAGCCCAAGCCCGTCACCGACATCGTCGGCGCGCGCGTCCTGTCGCTCTTCCTCGACTCGATCACCACCGACCACATCTCGCCCGCCGGCTCGTTCAAGCCGGCCACTCCGGCCGGCAAGTACCTCGTCGAGCGCCAGGTCGCGCCGAAGGACTTCAACTCCTACGGCGCCCGCCGCGGCAACCACGAAGTGATGATGCGCGGCACCTTCGCCAACATCCGCATCAAGAACCAGATGCTGCCTGGCGTCGAAGGTGGCTTCACCAAGGGCCCGAACGGCGACCAGATGCCGATCTACGACGCCGCCATGGCCTACCAGGCCGCCGGCACGCCGCTGGTCATCTTCGCCGGCAAGGAATACGGCACCGGCTCCTCGCGTGACTGGGCCGCCAAGGGCACCCGCCTCCTCGGCGTCCGCGCCGTGATCGCCCAGAGTTTTGAGCGCATCCACCGCTCCAACCTCATCGGCATGGGCGTGCTGCCGCTGCAGTTCGCCGATGGCCAGAGCTGGCAGAGCCTCAAGCTCGACGGCTCCGAAACGGTCTCGATCGAAAACCTGCTCGAGCTGGCGCCCCGCGCCACCGTCAAGGTCAAGATCGAGCGCGCCGACGGCACGGTCGAGTTCATCGACACCCGCTGCCGCATCGATACCGTCAACGAGCTCGACTACTACAAGCACGGCGGCATCCTGCACTACGTGCTCCGCAACCTCGTCGCGGCCTAGCACCGGCCTCTCCGTGATCCTCCCCCGCATGGCGGGGGAGGGGGACCGCCGCAGGCGGTGGAGGGGGCCGCGATCTCTCAGCGCCCTCCCCTCCACATCACAAAAACTCGCGTCGATTTGACTCGCTTGGGCGGGGTGGCCTCAATACAAAAGTCGCCATGCTTCGCCTCGCCCTTTCCACCCTGACGCTGTCGCTTGCTCTCGGCCTCCCGGCTGTCTCGGGAGAGTTGAAGCTTGCGCCCAAGGCAGTGCTCGAGCTGTTCACCTCGCAGGGTTGCGCCTCGTGCCCCAAGGCCGATGCCATGCTCGACGAGATGGGCAAGCGCGATGACGTGATCGCGCTCGCCTACCACGTCGACTACTGGGACTATATCGGCTGGGAAGACACCTTCGGGACCAAGGAGAACTCCGAGCTTCAACGCGACTACGCCGAGAGCTGGGGCTCGTCCCGCATCTTCACGCCCCAGTTGGTGGTGAACGGCACCGGTGGCGTAGTCGGCTCGAAGCGCGACGCCATCACTCGCGCGCTCGGCGGCGCGGTTCTCCCGCTGACCGTCTCGCTCACCCAGGCTGCCGGCGACACGCTGGAGGTCGCCGTCCCCGGCCATGACGGTTATCGCAAGTCGATGATCTGGCTCGTCACTTTCCTCGACCATGCCAACGTGGACATCGAGCGCGGCGAGAACAAAGGCAAGCAGATGGCCTATACCCAGATCGTCACCGGCCGGCAGGTGCTCGGCATGTGGGATCCAGCCGAAGGCGCAACGCTCACCCTGCCGCTCTCCGAAGTGCTCACCGGCCGCACCAACGGTGCCGCCATCCTGATCCAGGAAGAGCGCAACGGCCTCCCCGGCCCCATCCTCGGCGCTGCCACCTTCACCCGCTGATCTCCCCTTTATCCTCCCCTGCGCAGCGGGGGAGGGGGACCACCCGAAGGGTGGTGGAGGGGGCGACCCCAAACACCGGCCAGCGCTTCACCGAACTAGGGTGCGTCAGGTGCTCAAAGCCCCGCCAATCCAAAACAAAACTCCCGCCGGCGTGGCCGCCGACGGGAGAAGAATGACTGGTGCATGTAAAGAGGCGGCCGGCATTCGGGCATCGTGGTTTGGGGGCTCGGTCAGCCCGGATGCCGGCCACTGGAGGCAATGTCCAGATGATGCCGACCCAATCTGGCGCGATGAGGGACGGAATGTGACGGAAATGGGGAATCTGCGTTAAGCGCTGAGGCGGATGCCGATGTCGCCCCGTGCAAGCTGGACAAGCCCGCCGATCGGCGCGATCATGACGACCGCGTGACAGGGAAGACATATGGCGGACGAACCCGAAGATATAGGGTCTGGGCTCCTGATCGATTTCCATCCGGTCCCGAGCCCTGGACCCGCGCAGAACGCCCCCCGGTTCACTCCGGCGGTGGCCTTCGACCGAAAAGAACTCCAGGCGATCCTTAACCTCTATGGCCGCAAGGTCGCCCAAGGCGAGTGGCGCGACTACGCCATCGACTTCCTTCGCGATCGCGCCCTGTTCTCGATCTACAAGCGCGCCTCCGAGCGGCCCTTCTACGTGGTCGAGAAAAACCCCAGGCTGCGCAACAAGCAGGGCCAGTACATGGTGCAGGGCCAGGATGGCCGCATCCTGAAGCGCGGCCACGAACTGAGCAACGTCCTCCGCGTCCTCGAGCTCGCCGTCGTCAAGTGATCCTCGTCCGCCCGGCCACGGCGGCCGATGTGCCGGCGATGAGCGTGACCCTGATCGCCTCGATAACCGAGCTTTGCGGCGCCGACCATCGCAACGACCCCGAAGCCATCGCCCGCTGGACTGCCAACAAGACGGAGGCCGGCGTGGCGAAGATGCTCGAAGCTCCGGGCAACCAGCTATTCGTCGCCGAACGTGCAGGCGCCGTTGCAGCCGTCGGCTGCGTCATGAACGGCAACGAGATCGGCCTCAATTACGTGCACCCGGCCATCGCTTCCAAGGCGTCAGCAGCGCGCTCCTCGCCGCCATGGAAGACGCCATGCGCGCCGCCGGCACCATTGAAGCGACGCTCAAGGCCACGACCACCGCGCACCGCTTCTACCTCAGTTCCGGATGGCTCGATTCCGGTCCGCTCGACACCGGCCGCTGGATCGACGCCTGGCCGATGCACAAGCCCCTTCAGGGCTGACCGTAGCGCAGGAAGTGCAGATAACCGGACAGTGACCGCAAATGCCACTGCCAATGCCAGGCCAGCAGGTGCAGCTCATGCAGAGCAGCATCGGCGCTGACCTGCTCGGCAATCTCGAGCAGCTCGTGCATCTGTCCGCAGATATCGAGGAGGTCGTCGATGCCGTCGCCAACCAGCAGTGCACCGTCTTCGTTCGCAAGGTCGGGATGGGCTTGCCTGTAGAGGCCGAGCTGCGAAAATCGCGCGCCGATCAAGTCGCGAGAAGGCGGCGCCGTCTGCTGCGCCTCGCGTTGGCCATGCGCGCCGGCGGGAGCTTCGGAATAGGCTACCGCAATGCGATCGAGTGCGAGCTGAAGTTGATCGAGGCTGGGGGACGGCGCATCGCGGACAAGCGTGAGCAGTTCGCGCGCCCTGACGAATATGTCCTCTTTCCCCGTCGCCATCGCCTATAGCGCCAGCTGCCAGTGCACGATGTCGAGCCAGCGCTCGAACTTGAACCCCACCGCCTCGTAGGTGCCGACATAGCGGAAGCCGGCCTTCTCGTGCAGCCGCACCGAGTTGGCCCGCTCGGCGGTGATCACCGCGATCATCTGCCTGAAGCCATGCGCCCGGCTCTGGACGATCAGCTCGTCCAGCAGCCTGCCACCCAGCCCCTGCCCCACCATGTCCTGCCGCAGGTAGATCGAGTCCTCGCAGGTGAACCGATACGCCGCACGCGGCCGGTAGAACGAGGCATAGGCGTAGCCCACCACCTCCCCGGCGCGCTCGGCGATGATCACCGGATGGCCCAGCGCCTTCAGCTTGCCGAAGCGCTCCGCCATCTCGGTTTCGCTCGGCACCTCCGTCTCGAAGGTGATCACCGTCTCCTCCACATACGGCCGATAGATCGCGTGGATCGCCGGCACGTCGGACCAGGCGAAGGGACGGAAGACGACGTCGGACATCAAGTGCTCGCGAGACAAACGGAAGGGGCCGCGATCTTGATAGATCGCGGCCCCGGATGTCGTCCAATCAGACTTGCTGATTTCAGCAATCGATCGCGATTACTCGCGGTTGCCGAACAGGCGCAGCAGCATCAGGAACAGGTTGATGAAGTCGAGGTACAGCGACAGCGCGCCCATGATGGCGCCCTTCTGCAGCACTTCGGCGCCAAGGCCCGCGTCGTAGCTCTCCTTGACCTTCTGCGTATCGTAGGCGGTGAGGCCCACAAAGATCAGCACGCCGATCGCCGAGATGGCGAAGTCGAGCATCGAGGACGCAAGGAAGATATTGACCAGCGAAGCGATGATCAGGCCGATCAGGCCCATGATCAGGAAGTTGCCCACGCCCGTCAGGTCGCGCTTGGTGGTGTAGCCGTAAAGGCTCATCGCACCGAACGTGGCGGCCGAGATGAAGAACACCTTGGCGATCGAGGCGTCGGTGTAGACGGCAAAGATCGACGACAGGCTGAGGCCCATCACCGCCGCGAACACCCAGAACAAGATCTGCGCGGTACCGGCGGAAAGCTTGTTGATGCCGAAGCTCAGGACCAGGACGAAAGCGAGCGGCGCAAGCGCCACTACCCACATCAACGGGCTGCCGTACAGCAGGTTGAAGTTGGCTTCGTTGGACATCGCCCACTGGTTGGTGAAGTAGGCCACAAGGCCCGTCACCACCAGGCCAATGCCCATGTAGTTGTAGACCTTCAGCATATAGCTGCGCAGGCCCTCATCGATGGCCGCGGCGGTTCCGGCCCGCTGAGCGGCGATAGTCGGACGGTCGAATTCAGCCATGACGAAAAATCCTTTTCCTGGCGACTTGGCGGGGCGCTCCTCACCGCGCCCGTCAGCGCAACAATATGAGGGCAGGCCGGGTGCAATACAAGAGTTCGGGGCGCCGCTCACCGAACCGTAATGTCGCAGCCTGCCAAGTGCTTATCCTGATCCCGTTGAAGCATCGCCTTTGCTTCGGACAGCATGCTTGCCCCACCGACATGTCGCCGATACCGTCCGATGGTACCTGATAGCGAATCAGGTGCCCTGGTCGCTCTCGGGAAGCAGGCTTTTCCGGCCGGGCGCGACCAGATGAACGGCGCGGCGAAGGGAGGGTCGTATGCCCAGGCTCTTTACCGGTATCGAGGTCCCCCGCGAAGTGGGCCTCGCCCTCTCGCTCAAGCGAGGCGGTCTGTTCGGCGCCCGCTGGATCGACGCCGAAAACTACCACATCACCCTGCGCTTCATCGGTGACGTCGACCACCACGTCGCCAACGAGGTGACCGACATGCTCGACCGGCTGACCGACAGCGAGAGCTTTTCGGTCCGGCTCGATCACCTGGGCTCGTTCGGTGGCAACACGCCTCGCGCCCTGTTCGCCGGCTGCACCACCAACGCCGCGCTCCTGCGCCTGCAGGCCGCGCAGGAACGGGTGTTGCAGCGCTGTGGTCTCGCTCCGGAAGGCCGCAAATTCGTGCCGCACGTCGCCCTGGCGCGGCTTCGCAACGTCTCCGCCGAGGAAGTCGCCTACTTCATCGCCAATGCCGGCCGCTTCACCCCGCTCGAATTCAAGGTCCCCCGCTTCGTGCTGTTCTCGTCCAAGGACTCCGTCGGCGGCGGCCCCTACCTCGTCGAACAGAGCTACCCGCTCGCGGCTTAGCCCGTCTTCATCCTCCCCTGCGAAGCGGGGGAGGGGGACCGGCGCAGCCGGTGGAGGGGGCGACGGCAAGCACAGCCTCCCGGGCTCGCCGCGTTAACCCTTCCTTCACCATCCGGGACCAAACAGAAAAGCCGGTAATCCGGGGTGTCAAATTGCCGACAAGATTGCCGCTAAGGTCGCGCTTGATCAAAATGCGCGGCAGCTTTGAGACCTTGGTAACCATAACCATGGCACGCTCGCGTGTGCTGGTTGCGCAATTTTCGGACAAGGATGTTCGGGCGATGACATCATCTCGTTTGGCGCTGGCTGCTGCAGTAGCTGCCGGCCTTTTTGCTGCGCTCGCGGCGCATGCCTCCGCTCAGGAGATCAAGCAGCTCGGGACCTACGGCACCACCAAGGCGTGGACCGCCTGGACCGGTGCCGATGCGAACGGCGCCATGTGCTACATCTCGGCCCAGCCCGAAGATTGGGGCCCAAAGGAAATCGGCGGCTCGCCCGTACGGCGCAGCCCGATCCACTTCCTGATCATCAACCGCAAGGGCCTCGGCACTTCCAACGAAGTGCAGACCCAGGTCGGCTACTCCTTCGGCACGGGCGCCGTCACCGCCTCGATCGATGGCAAGAGCTTCCCCATGGTCACCGAGGGCGAGGCCGCCTGGCTCGCCGTCGAAGCCGATGAACCGGCCTTCGTCGCTGCGCTCAAGGCTGGCTCGAAGCTCGTCGTCTCCGGCGAGTCCGCCCGCGGCAACCGCATGACCGACAATTACAACCTGTCGGGCGTCACTGCCGCCCTCGACGAAATCGCCAAAGCCTGTACCTGATTGCCCGGCCCGGCCTTGAGTCGGACCTGAAAGACCGCTGATGCTCACCCGCGCGCCTCTCGTTGCCGCCGCCTTCGCCGTTTCGCTCACGGCCATGCCGGCGCTCGCGCAGTCGGTAAAGCTCCTCGGCGAGTTCCGCGATTGGGCCGCCTATACCGCCACCGAGTCGACCGGCCCGGTCTGCTTCGCGCTGAGCAAGCCCACCGACGTCGCGCCCAGCCCCGATGCCTCGACCGGCGCCTGGCTCTACATCACCAACCGGCCGTCGGAAGGCGTGCGCAACGAGCTGAACCTCGTCGCCGGCTACACCTTTGCCCCCGATACCCCGGCCACCGCCAGCGTCGGCGGCACGGTATTCGAGCTCTTCACCGACAAGGACGCCGCCTGGCTCCTCGACCCCAACCAGGCCGACAACCTCGCAGGCGCCCTCCGCGCCGGCTCTACCGTCGTCTTCGAAGGCACGTCCGACCAGGGCATCCGCGTGACGCAGACCTTCTCGCTCAGCGGCGCCACCGCCGCCAGCCGCGCCATCGAAACCTGCACAGGCTGATCTTCTCTTCATCCTCCCCTGCGAAGCGGGGGAGGGGGACCAGCGAAGCTGGTGGAGGGGGCGGCCTCACTCACCGGCTGTCATCCCTGCGAAGGCAGGGATCCAGCTATCCGGCGGCACAAATCTCCCAGTCGTCATCCGCGGCAAAGCGAGTGCCGAGCCGCACCCACCGCATCCCAGCCTCCCACCCCCGTGTTTTGCACGACCTGTGCTACTATGTTACAGCGCGCGCCCTATAGTACCCGCGCCTGCTGAGAGAGCACCCGCACCGTGAGCTTCGCCCTCGACCTCGATCACATCGCCCATCCCGACCGCCCGCAATCCGGGCGGCAGTCGCTTGTCGGCCTGATGAAGCCGCAGCTGCGCGAGACGCTGATGGGCATCGGGCTCGACGAGCGCGAGGCCAAGATGCGCGCCTCCCAGCTGTGGAACTGGATGTACCACCACGGCGTCACCGATTTCGAGCGGATGACCAACATCCAGAAGGGCTTCCGCCAGAAGCTGAGCGACACCTTCCTCCTCGATCGGCCCGAAATCGTCACCGAGCAGGTCTCGGTCGATGGCACGCGCAAGTGGCTGTTCCGCTTCCGCGATCCCAAGAACCCGCGCCTGCCGCCCGTCGACGTCGAAACCGTCTACATCCCTGAAGAAGATCGCGGCACGCTCTGCGTTTCCTCGCAGGTCGGCTGCTCGCTCACCTGCTCCTTCTGCCACACCGGCACCCAGAAGCTCGTCCGCAACCTCACCCCCGGCGAAATCCTCGGCCAGGTGCTGATGGCGCGCGAGCGTCTCGGCGATTTCCCCGGCGGCGTCCGCCCCACCGACGGCCTCGTCCCCGCCCCGCGCGGCTCGGGTGGCTCGGAAGGCGACAGCCGCGCCATCACCAATGTGGTGATGATGGGCATGGGCGAGCCGCTCTACAACTACGACAACGTCAAGCAGGCCCTGCTGATCGCCTCGGCCGATGACGGCATCTCGCTTTCGAAGCGCCGCATCACGCTCTCCACCTCCGGCGTCGTACCCTTCATCGAGCCCACCGGCCGCGAGATCGGCGTCATGCTGGCCATCTCGCTCCACGCCGTGCGCGACGAACTGCGCGACATGCTGGTGCCGATCAACAAGAAGTATCCGCTGAAGGAGCTGATGGAGGCCTGCCGGACCTATCCGGGGCTCTCCAACGCCAAGCGCATCACCTTCGAATATGTGATGCTGCGCGACATCAACGATTCCGACGCCGATGCCCGCGAACTGGTCCGCCTGCTGCAGGGCATCCCGGCCAAGATCAACCTGATCCCGTTCAACCCCTGGCCGGGCACGAACTACGAGTGCTCGACCAGCTCGCGCATCGAGCGCTTCGCCGACATCGTCAACAATGCCGGCTACGCCTCGCCCGTCCGCACCCCGCGCGGCCGCGACATCTTCGCCGCCTGCGGCCAGCTGAAGAGCGCGACCGAGCGGCTGAGCAAGAAGGACCGCGACGCGCTTACGGCGTAGTCGCGGCCGGCCTCGCCCTCCCCACCATTACCACGCCGCCCAGCACGGACAGCGCGGCGCAGACCCAGAAGATCGACCAGTAGCCGAAGGCATTGGCCCACAGCCCCGTGCCGAGGCCGGAGATCAGCGCCGCCGCGCTCATCGTGTTGCCATAGAGCGCCGAGGCAACGCCCGCCCGCCCCGGCAACATCTGCTGCAGCTTCGCCATGCCCACGATGCTGACGATGCCGATCGCTGCAGCCCGCAGGATCTGGCCCCAGTAGAAGGCCGCGAGCGACGGCGCCAGCATCACCAGCAGGAAATAGGCCGCGAACATCGCAAAGCCCGCGATCAGCAGCGCCCGGTTGTTCGAGAGTTCGGGCCGCACCACGAACACCCCCATCACCACCACTTCGAGCGCCGCACAGAGGCTGTAGAGCAGCCCGACATCGACCGCCGTCCCGAGCCCCTGCACCACAAGGATCGAGGTCGCATTGCTGCCCATGAACATGGCGGTGTGGAACGCCGTGAGCGAAACTGCCCCGGGCGCCGCCGCCAGCACCGCGTCGAGCGTCATCTTGGGCCGCTCGGGCATCGCCGTCTGCGGTCGCACCTTGGCGAAGACAACCACGGCGAACCCGGCAATCGCCATCACCGCGGCACCCGCGAACACGCCGCCAAGCGTGGTGGCAGCAACCAGGATCGCCCCGATCGCCGGCCCGATGGCCCAACTCAAGGAACTCGTGAGCCGCAACGCCGCCATCCCCCGCTCCGGCGCATCACCGCCAGCCGCATCGAGATAGCCCTTGGCAATCGCGAACAGCAGCGCGAAGGACGCGCTCGACGGCCCGATCAAGAGCAGCGCAATCGCCACCAGCGCCCACGTATCGGTCACCACGGCGCAAAGCGCATAGGCGACCACCTTGGCCGCCAGCGCCAGATAGAGCGGCCAGAGCTGCGGCCGCTTGTCGTGCATATGCCCGAACCAGGTGGTCACCGCGATGCCCGAAGCCGCGCCCACCGTCAGGAACACGCTGAGCTCCAGCGGGCTCATGCCGATCTTTTCGACCGCCAGCAGCGCCATGTAGCTGCCCGCCACCGCCTCGGCGAGAATGGTCAGGAGGATCGCGAGCACCGCCGGCGAAAAGGACGGCACGCGCAACAGCGCGAAGCTGGAACTGAACGACACGATGGGCTTCCGGCTGTCCCCGCGTTGGACGCGGGCGTGGTGGGGCACTACATCTACCCACCAGCACTAAGTGCCACAAGGACACCATGCCTCACCTGACCACTATCGCCTTCGATGCCGACGACACGCTCTGGCACCACGAGAAATATTTCGTCGCCACCAAGGACCAGTTCGTGGCGTTGCTCGCCCCATTCGCCGACCCTGAAGCCACGGCAAAAACCCTGCACGACACCGAGATCGCCAATGTCCGGCTCTACGGCTTCGGCGTCAAAAGCTTCACCCTCTCGATGATCGAGACGGCCCTCGCCGTCACCGGCGACAGCGTACCCGGCACCGCGATATCCCAGATCATCGAACTCGGCCGCGCCATGCTGACCCATCCGGTCGATCCCTATCCCGGCGTGCGCGAAACCCTCGAAGCGCTGGCCGATAGCCACAAGCTGCTCGTCGTCACCCGCGGCGACCTGATCGACCAGGAGCGCAAGCTCGCCGCCTCCGGCCTGCTGCCGCTGTTCGACGAAATCGAGATCGTCTCCGACAAGACGAGGCCCGTCTACGAGCGCATCTTCACCCGCCATGGCGACGGCCCCGGCCGCGCCATGATGATCGGCAATTCCATGCGCGCCGATGTCGTCCCCGCCCTCGCCGCCGGCGCCTGGGGTATCCACATCCCGTCCGAATATGTCTGGTCGCTCGACCTCGACGAGGAGCCCGCGGATGCCTCCCGCTTCCGGCGCCTCACCACCGTCACGGACGTCCTGCCCGTCATCGCGGAGATCGGCTGATGGATATCCATCTCAAACGCATGCAGCCCGGCGACGATCTCGATTTCACCGAAATCGCGCCCGAAGTCTTCGACGAGCCGATCCACCCCGACCGGCTCGAGGCCTATCTCGCCGAGCCCGGCCACCTGATGATCCTCGCCTTCGACGGCGAAACGGTCGTCGGCCAGTGCGCCGCCGTCATCCACCGCCACCCCGACAAGGTCACCGAGCTCTATGTCGACGAAGTCGGCACCGCCTCGACCCACCTGCGCCTCGGCATCGCCACCCGCATGGTCGAGGCCATGTTCGACTGGGGCCGCGAACTCGGCTGCCGCGAAGCCTGGCTCGGCACCGAACTCGACAATCTCGAAGCCAACGGCCTCTACAAAAAGGTCGGCGGCAAGCCCGAGCACATGCACTACTACGAGTTCACGCTGTAGCCGGACCTACTCCTCCCCGCGTATCCACTCGAGCTTGTGCCGGCCCTGCCCCGGATCGCCGAGCAGCTGCGCCAGTGCCGGCAGCAGCACCCGCAGCTCGCCCTCCAGCGTGAAGGGCGGATTGACGAGGATCATCCCCGTGCCATGGAGCTTGGGCGGATTGGATGCCGGCCGCACCGAAATCTCGGCCCGCAGCATCTTGGGAATGCCCGTATCGCGCAGCGCCGAGATGAAATCATGCACCGCGCGCGTATCCTTGAGCGGATACCACAGCGCATAGAGGCCGCCGGCGAACTTCTTGTGCGCCTTCACCAGCCCATCGACCAGCCGCTCGAACTCGCCCTTCTCCTCGAATGGCGGATCGACGAGCACCAGCCCGCGCTTCTCCTTGGGCGGCACATGCGCATTGAGGGCCAGCCACCCGTCGAGCTCGATCACCCGCACCTGGATGTCGCCCTCGAACAGCGCCCCGAGGCGCTTGGCATATTCTGGATGCAGCTCCAGCGCCGACAGCCGGTCCTGCGGCCGAAACAGTTTTCGCGCCAGTAGCGGCGAGCCGGGATAGGTCGCGACCCCGCCATCCGGATTGAGCTCGCGGATCACCTCGAGATACGGCGCCACCAGCGGCTGCGCCTTCTGCGGCAGCTCGGCCTTCAGCAGCCGCCCGACCCCGTCGACCCATTCCGGCGAGCGCTTGGCGATCTCGCCGGTCAGGTCATAGCGCCCGATCCCGGCATGTGTGTCGATCACCCGGAACGCCGCATCCTTCTTCTTCAGGTATTCGATCAGCCGCGTCAGCACGATGTGCTTCATCACATCGGCAAAGTTCCCGGCATGGAAAGCGTGCGAGTAGTTCATACGGAGCGTTTCCAGAAAAAGTGCGAAGCGGTTTTCCGGTTCGGAAGCGCGACCATCATAGACTAGTGCCGCGCCTGCGCCGTCAGGATCGTCGCAGCAAAGGCCGTGAAGATCGCCGCAAAGCTCCAGTTCAGCGCCTTCTCCACCCACTTGGTCCGCTTGAACGCTGCCGTCAGCCACTCCGCCGCCAGCACCGTCGCAATGCCGAGCGGGATCGACAGCAGCACGAACTCGGCCCCGAGGAAGAACAGCTTGCCCGTCGCCGCCGGATCATGCGCCTCCACGAACTGCGGCAGGAACGTCACGAAGAACAGCACCACCTTGGGGTTGAGCAGGTTGATCCCGAGCCCGGTGGCAAAGCTCTGCCACACCGTCGGCGGCTTCTTCGCCGCCTCCGCGATCCGCAGCCCGCCGCCATGGACGATCGCCTGATAAGCGAGCCACAGCAGATACACCGCCCCCGCGATCTTCAGCGCCAGGAACAGCGCCGGCGCCGCAATGATCAGCACCGAAATGCCGAACGCCACGAGCGTTGTGTGGACCATGATCCCGGCCATCGCCCCGAACATGGCTGCCAGCCCATGCGCCCGCCCATAATTGATCGCCCGGCTGAGCTGCAGCGCCATATCCGGCCCTGGCGTGATGGCGAGAACAATGGTGGCAACCGCAAAAGCGAGGATCACCGACAGCTCGGGAACGAAGGCGGGCATGACATCAGGTCCAGGAATCTTGTGCCGACCAATTGCACGCGGCGACCGGCTTGAACAGGGGCGCCCCAATTGCGGCCGTCCAGCGCCAGGGCCTGATCCGCCGCAAAAGCCCACGGCTCAACACATACGCGACCCGCCGTACCAAACAGCCGGTAAAATAGTATCCACCGCTACGCATAAATGCGCGGGCCTGCGCGTAAGTTGCTATTTCACGCCTACGTGCAAGCCCGTCGATTTCCACAGCAAATCTACAACGTAACGCGTAGCCATTCTGCCTTAATTTACCGTCGCCGCCAGTCAGCCCGGCCAATTAACTTTTCGTTAACCAACCTAAACTGATCCTTAAACGCATCAACTTTGAGTGCGGCAAGGAGTTTAAGTTGAAGAGAGCTTTAGCCCTCGTGCTTCTCGCTCTGGCGAGCCCGGCACATGCAGCCACCGTCACCTTCGAAGGCACCGTCGGTTCTGGCTGCACCATTACCCTCGATACTGATGGCGCCCTCGCCATCACCGCCGACCGGCAGGCGCTGACCTCCGAGCTCCTGTCGGGCGGCGTGCCGGCAACCGTCACTGTCGTTGCCACCGCCAACACCCAGCTCCACGTCAGCGCGCCGGTGCTGACCGCCAGCGGCGCCGGCTACAATGTCGGAACGCAAACCCTGCAGGTCGCCTATACCGGCCTCTTCGGGCTGACGCTGATCGACCGGGCCTTCGGAACGGCGGGGGGCGACCATGGCATCCTCGCCCTCATCCCTTCGATCCTCACCATCAACAACCGCATCCTCAACACGTCCGGTTTCCCGGCCGGCACCTATCGCACCCAGACGACCGTCACATGCGGACCCTGATCGCCATCGCCGCGCTCGCCCGCTGCCTCACCGGCGAGGCGTTCGCCTGCTCGATCTCGATCGAGAGCGGCGGCCAGATGAAGCTTGCCGGCGACTATCAGACGCTCGGCTCCGAGGTGAGCGGCGGCAGCCCAGCGCGCGTCCTCACCGCCCTTGCCCTGCTCGAAAGCGCCCATATCGACGTCACCCCGCCTACGCTGGTCGGAACCGGCAGTGGCTACGACAGCTCCCAGCAGATCGTGGACTACGCCTATAGCGCCGATGTGCTCGGCCTCGTGCATGTCGCGAGCCAGAACTACACCACCGCCCCCAGCACATTCGCGACCGGTGTCCTGGGCAGCGTCACCGTCACGGTGACCCTGCACAACCGCATCCGCAACACCCGCGGTTTTCCTTACGGCACCTACCAGACCCAGCAGGTCGTCACATGCAGACCCTGATCCGCACCCTCTCGCTCCTCGCGCTGCTCGCCTCGCCGGCTGCCGCCCAGTCGCTGTCGCCGCTGGTCAAGGAGGGCAACACGCCCTCCGCGGCCAAGGCCTTCCGGCTGCTCGTCGGCAATCCCTACAAGCAGCGCATGACCTTCATCCTCGTGCCCATGGACGTGAACTTCGAGCACGAGATTTCCGGCGCCGTGGTCAAGCCCGCCAAGCTGACCCTGGCCCCGAACTTTTCCCGCAACGTCATCGTGCAGTTCGATATCGACCCCAAGATAAAGGAACGGACAATTGGTCTGTGTGTCATGCCTGAAGCCGTTGATGGCCCGGTTCTCCCTCGCGTTTGTGGCCTCTACACTGGCCACATGCTCGGTGCTGGCGGCTGACGGCCTGCTGCTTCCCCCGCCGCCGGTGGGACCGGGCGGCGAGGACTCGATCACCACGTCCGAAGGGGTGCGCTGCAGCCAGTCGATCAACTCGTCGGGCGGCTATCTCGACCTCGGCATCGCCGGCGGAGACCTCTCCAACTACTACAGTTCGGATGAGTTCGACGATGACGACGGCGCCCCGCAGAGCGCGGTCGCCTATGCCCGCGTGATCATCCCGATGGGCGAGGCTCCGGCCCGCCTCAACTGCGCGCGCCTCTACGAACTGGAGATCCAGAAGCTCAAGGCCGAAATCGAGATGCTGAAAGTCGGGCTCGAATAAAGCGAAGCCGTTGGACTTAAAGCGTTCTTAACCCACCACGGCTAGCGTCGGCGGCTGACTTTGGGAATTTCCTGGGGGCCTGACCAGAAGTGACGGCGCTTCCGATCGATCCGGTGCAGAAGGCGGCTGACGCCCTGCTGCTCGACGCGGCGTTGCAGTCGATTCCCTACGGATTCTGCGTCTGGTCGCCCCAGTTCAAGCTGGTGATGTTCAACCAGCACTATCTCGATATCTACGGCTTCCCCAAAAAGCGCATCCGCAAGGGCATGACGCTGGAATCGGTGGTCAAGCTCTCCTCCGAGATGGGCAACCACGCCGACCAGTCGCCCGACGAGTTCCTCGCCAGCTACAAGCTCGAACTGCTCGCCAATCGCGGCGGTGCCCGCGCCAAGGTCCGCGAGCTCGTGGCCGGCGACCGCTGGCTCGAGACGGCGCATGTGTACTCGCCCGGTCTGGGCTGGGTGGTGACCCACGAAGATGTCACCGAGGAGATCGAGTCCACCGAGATCATCCAGAAGCGCAAGCGCGAACTCGAGCACCAGAACCTGCGCCTTGATGCGGCGGTGAACAACATCAGCCAGGGTCTTTGCATGTACGATGCCAAGGGCCGGCTGGTGATCTGCAACCAGCCCTACCAGCGCATCTACAACCTGCCCGAGACCATGCTGAAACCCGGCACGCTTCTCGACGACATCCTCGGCCACCTGTTCGACGAAGGCATGCAGGCCGGCACCGATCGCGAGGGCTACATCCAGTGGCGCCGCGAGGTGATCGCCCGCGGCGAATACGGCAAGAACATCCACGAGCTCAACGGCCGCACCATCATGATGCAGCACCATCCCATGAAGGATGGCGGCTGGGTCACCACGCACGAGGACATTACCGAGCAGCGCCAGCAGGAAGAGCGGATCCGCCACCTCGCCCGCCACGACGCGCTCACCCAGTTGCCCAATCGCGTGCAGTTCCTCGAGGAGATGGCCGCGGCGGAACCCGGGCTGCAGCGTGGCGACCGTATCGCCGTGCTCTGCATCGATCTCGATCACTTCAAGGCTGTTAACGATACCCTCGGCCACTCGCTCGGCGACAAGCTGCTGCAGCAGGTCTCGGCCCGCCTCTGGGGCGCGACCCGCGAGGACGACCTGCTGGCGCGTCTGGGCGGCGACGAATTCGCTCTGCTGCTGCGGGACATCCAGGCGCCGGCCGAAGCCGCGGCCATTGCCGACCGCATCGTCAAGGCGATGTCCAACCCGTTCACCATCGATGGCCACCAGCTGGTCATCGGCACCTCGGTCGGCATAGCCATGGCCCCGCAGGACGGCCTCACCGCCGAGATCCTGATGAAGAACGCCGATCTCGCGCTCTACAAGGCCAAGAACGAAGGCCGCTCGACCTACCACTTCTTCGAAAGCGGCATGGACGCCGCGATCCAGAAGCGCCGCAGCATCGAAGCAGGCCTCCGCCTCGCGCTCGCCAACAACGAGTTCCGCCTCGTCTTCCAGCCACTGGTTGGGCTGAAGGAAAACCGCGTCACCTGCTTCGAGGCGCTGCTGCGCTGGGAGAGCGAGCGCGGCATGATCTCGCCCACCGAGTTCATCCCCGTCGCCGAGGAGACCGGCCTCATCGTCCAGATCGGCGAGTGGGTGCTGCGTGAGGCCTGCCGCACCGCCACGGCCTGGCCGGCGGGCGTCCGCGTCGCGGTCAACCTCTCGGCCGTGCAGTTCAAGAACAAGCGCCTCTACGAAACGGTCGAGACGGCGCTGCGCGACACCGGCCTGCCGCCGACCCGGCTTGAGCTGGAAATCACCGAATCCCTGCTGCTCTCGGACAATGAGCAGACGCTGAAAACCCTCCACCGGCTCCGCGCGCTCGGCGTGCGCATCTCGATGGACGATTTCGGTACCGGTTATTCCTCGCTGAGCTACCTGCGCAGCTTCCCCTTCGACAAGATCAAGATCGACCGCAGCTTCATGCGCGACCTGAAGTCGAAGGGCGACTCGATCGCCATCATCAAGGCGGTGATCGGGCTCGGCCAGTCGCTCGGCATGTCGACCACTGCCGAAGGCATCGAGACCGAGGAACAGCTCGAGGCCGTCCGCGCCCAGGGCTGCAACGAGGTGCAGGGCTTCCTGTTCTCGCCGCCGGTCAGCGCCAGCGCCGTGACCCAGATGCTGGCCGAAGAAGCCCGCCCCAGGCTGAAGCGCGCCTCCTGAGGCTTTAAGCAGCCGCCAGTACGCCCGGCTGCCGCTCCTTGCCGATCGTCAGCACCAGCAGCGCCGCGAGGATGCAGAACACACCCGCGAGCAGCAGTGCCGGCGTATAGGTATCGAGCGTCGTCCGCGCCACGCCCGCCAACCCCGCCGCGGTTGCTGCGCCCAGTTGGTGGCCGGCAAATACCCACCCGAACACCAGGCTCGCCTTCTCGGCGCCAAAGTGCTTGGCCGTGAGCTTCACCGTCGGCGGCACCGTCGCCACCCAGTCGAGCCCGTAGAACACCGCGAACACCGTCAGCATCGCGAACGAGAAGCCCGAATAGGGCAGGAACAGCAGGCTCACCCCGCGCAGCCCGTAATAGGCGAAAAGCAGCCAGCGATTGTCGTAGCGATCCGACAACCAGCCGGACACCACGGTGCCGAAGAAATCGAAAATGCCGATCAGCGCCAGGTAGCCGGCAGCGCCGGTCGCTGCGATCCCGACATCGCCGCAGATCGAGATCCAGTGCTGCTGGATCAGCCCATTGGTCGAAAGCCCGCACACGAAGAACGTCGCGAACAGCACCCAGAACACCGAGGTTTTTGCCGCATCGCGCAGCGTCACCAGCGGCAGGGTCAACAGCTCGATCAGCCGCCCGCCCTTCTTGGGCGCCGGCACGATCGCCTTGCCGCCATAGGGCGCGAGCCCCAGATCGGCCGGATGGTCGCGCAGGAACAGGCCCGCGACGACGAAGGCAAGCGTCAGGATGACCACGACGAAGGTCAGCGACGCGCGCCAGCCGATCGCTTCACTGAGCCAGGCAAGCAGCGGCAGGAAGATCAGCTGCCCGGTCGCATTGCTCGCCGTCATCAGCCCGACAACGAAGCCGCGTCGCTCCTCGAACCAGCGCGAGGCGACCGTCGCGCCCAGCACCAGCGCCGTCATGCCCGTGCCGATGCCGATCACGAACCCCCAGAGCACCAGCATCTGCCAGAGCTCGCGCATGAAGATCGAGCCGAGGACGCCCGCCCCGATCAGCACCAGCGCCGTCGTCACCACCGGCTTGATGCCGAAATGGTTCATGAACGCCGCGGCGAACGGGCCGAGCAACCCGAAGATCACCAGCCGTACCGCCAGTGCCGACGAAATCTCGGCCGTGCTCCAGCCGAATTCCTGCGCCAGCGGCTGGATCAGCACGCCCGCCGCGCCCATCGCGCCGGCGGTCGACAGCATCACAAGGAACGTCGTTCCGGCAACGATCCAGCCATAGTGGATGCCGCGCTTTTCGAGCGCCGCCGCGAGCGTGTTGGAGATCATGCCCCTTCCCCCTGGAGTGCCCCGAGCAAAGCCGTGAGCTGCGCCACGCCTTCGGTACCGATCTTGTCCGCCATATCCGCCTGAGCCTTATCCCACAGCGGATCGCCCTTCGCGAGGGTCTCGCGGCCAGCTTCGGTCAAAGCCGCAACCGACTCGCGCTGGTCCCTGCCCGCGCTGAGCTCGACAACACCCAGCCTCTCCAGCACCCGGAGATTCCGCCCCAGCGTCGACCGATCGAGTTCCACCAGCTCCGCCAGCGCCGTCAGCGACAGCGCCCCGTGCCGCCGTAATTTCCGCAGCAGCGAGAACTGCGCGATGTTGACGCCGGCCGGCGCCAGCGCGGCATCGTAGTGTGAGGTGAGTTGGCGCGAAGCTTGCCGCATGGCGATGCAGATACAGGTGGCGGCGGTTTCGTTCATATCGCGGGTATATACCCGTATCTCTGCATTTGGCAACTTGCATTGCCAAGCGCACCTGCCATCGGCATGGTTCGCGCCCATGCGCCCACACCGATACGCCCAGCTCTGCGCCATTGCCCGCCTCGAATGCGGCGACCCTGCCGGCGCCGAAGACGTGGTGCAGGACGCGCTGCTCGCCGCCGTCATCGCCGGCCGCACCGACCTCAACGATCCGGCCAATGGCCGCTGGCTCAACGGCGTCGTCCGCAACCGCGCCCGCATGGCGCTGCGCGGCACCCGCCGCCGCCAGCACCGCGAAACCGAATGGCAAAGCGTGCGCCACGAGCCCGAGGCGGCTCAACCGAACGACACAGCCGAAATACTGAAGGGGCTGCCGCCGTCCCTGAAAGCCATTGCCGCCCTGGCCCTCTCCGGCCACAACCGCCGCGAGATCTCCTACCTGCTGCGGCTCGAGGACACGGCGCTCCGCCAGCGTGTCGCCAGCCTCAAGTCGAAACTGCGCACCGCCGGCATCGGCCTGCCGCCGGGGCTCCCCGGGCTCAACCTCGACCTCGCCTACGGACGGATCCGCGACGCGCTGCTGCCGCTCCTCCTGCGACAAGGCGGCACCTTGGCGTCGCACGATCCGGACGGACATTTATTTGTGGTTCGAGCGCGTACAGGAAAAGTTGCAGACTTTTCCGGTTCGGACGCGCGCCAGAAAAATGCGATAGCACGCTCACAAAAGCCGTGACGGCGGCAACCGGCTGTCGGGAACAAGAGAACAGGAGATCCCCCGTGAGCCTGAAGCCGAAATCCGCCAGCGTCGTCTACTATGTCAGCGACATCGCCCGCACCGAGAAGTTCTACAACGAAACGCTCGGCCTGAGCCTCGAGCGCCAGGAAGGCATGGAGCCATTCTGGCTGCAGGGCCGCCTCGACAGCGGCCTCGAGATCATCTTCTTCGAAATGCCGGCCGAACGCGGCAACAGTCCCGCCCTGATCTTCACCGTCGATGACGGCGGCATCGACGATATCGTCGCCGACCTCGTCAGCAATGGCGTCACCATCGTCACCCCGGTGAGCGAGGCCCCGGGCGGCTGGAGCGCCGACTTTCTCGATCCTGACGGATTTGGCCTGGGCCTCTGGCAATCGGGTGAACTCCCGCGCTCGCTCAAGAGCTAGAAGAAATCCCGGCCAGCGCCGTCGAATTCGCCGCTGACCAACCGTCGTCACCGTGAGGGTGCTTTTCCGTAGCGCAACCGCGCTGGGCGAAACCGGGAGGGCGCCCTCACCCCATTGCGTAGTTTTCCGTCACTGGCACGCAACGCGATCCCGGTTATTGTCGTCAGTATTTGATTTGGGAGTTTGCCAGTGAGCCCGATGCTTGCCCGCCTCGCCTTCATTGCAACGATGCTTGCAACCGCCGCCGCCCATGCCGAGGACCCGGTCGTCAATGTGCCGGACGCCGACCCGGTGATGAACGCCGCCATCGAACGGGCACGGCAGACGCTGCCGGAGTTCTGGCAACACTTCGCGACGCCTAAGGCGGACGAGGTCGACTTCAGCCTGAAACTTGCGATCAGCGACGACAACGGCACCGAGCACTTCTGGTGCATAAACATCGAAGGCGATGCCACCGCAGCGACCTGCGAGATCGGCAACGAGCCTCAGTTCGTCTTGACGGTCGAATACGGCGAGCGCGTCGAAGTCGACCCGGCCATCATTTCCGACTGGATGTTCTTCGTCGGCGAGAAGATCCGCGGCGCGCGCACTTTGCGGGCCATCCTGCCCATGCTCGCGCCCGAAGAGGCCGCCTATTACGAGCCGCTTCTCATCGACGAGTAGCGCTCGCAACCCTCCCATTCGGCGAATTGTCTTGAGAATGTGACACCGCTCCGATATGGGGCGCGGCTAATCTCCAGAAAATCTGATCGGCCGCCCACTATGTCCTTGCGGAACATCGCAATCATTGCCCACGTCGACCACGGCAAAACCACCCTGATCGACGTCCTGCTCAAGCAGTCCGGCTCCTTCCGCGAGAACCAGCGCGTCGAAGAACGCGCCATGGACAGCAACGACCTCGAACGCGAGCGCGGCATTACCATTCTCGCCAAGGTGACGTCGCTCGTCTGGAAAGACACGCGCATCAACATCGTCGATACGCCCGGCCACGCCGATTTCGGCGGTGAAGTCGAGCGCATTCTCTCCATGGTCGATGGCGTGGTGATTCTCGTCGACGCGTCCGAAGGCCCGATGCCGCAGACCAAGTTCGTGCTCGGCAAGGCCCTCGCCCAGGGTCTCCGCCCGATCGTTGCGATCAACAAGATCGACCGCCCCGACGAGCGCCACCTCGAAGTGCTCGAGGAAATCTTCGATCTCTTCATCGCGCTCGACGCGACGCCCGAGCAGCTCGATTTCCCCGTGCTCTATGGTTCGGGCCGCAATGGCTGGATGGCCGACACTCCCGATGGCAAGCGCGACGACATGGGCCCGCTGCTCGACAAGGTCGTCGAATACGTGCCCGAGCCCAAGGTGGAAGAGGGCCCGTTCCGCATGCTCGTCACCACCATCGAGCGCAACCCCTTCCTCGGCCGCGTGCTGACCGGCCGCATCTCCTCGGGCACCGTGAAGGCCGGCGACGCCGTCCACTCGTTGAGCCGCGACGGCAAGGAAATCGAAAAGGGCCGCATCTCTAAGGTCCTCGCCTTCCGCGGCCTTGAGCGCACCCCGATCGATCTCGGCGAAGCCGGCGACATCGTCGCCATTGCCGGCCTCGAGGAAACCACCGTCGCCAACACCATCACCGTTCCGTCGGTGAACGAGGCGATCGCCACCAAGCCGATCGACCCGCCGACCCTGTCGGTGACCTTCCGCATCAATGACGGCCCGCTGGCCGGTCGCGAAGGCGACAAGGTGCAGTCCCGCGTCATCCGCGAGCGCCTGCTGCGCGAAGCCGAAGGCAATGTCGCCATCCGCGTCACCGAAGGCGAGGACAACGACTCCTTCGACGTCGCCGGTCGCGGCGAACTCCAGCTCGCCGTGCTGATCGAAAACATGCGCCGCGAAGGCTTCGAGCTCACCATCGGCCGTCCCAAGGTCGTGCTGCGCGAAGAGAACGGCCAGAAGCTCGAGCCGGTCGAGGAAGTCATCATCGACGTCGATGACGAGCACTCGGGCGTGGTCGTGCAGAAGCTCACCGAGCGCAAGGGCGACCTCGTCGACATGCGCCCTTCGGGCGTCGGCCGCACGCGGCTGCGCTTCTACGTGCCGACCCGCTCGCTGATCGGCTACCAGCCGGAATTGCTGTCGGATACCCGCGGCACCGCCATCTTCAACCGCCTGTTCCACGAGTACCAGCCGTACAAGGGCGCCCTCCCGGGCCGCCGCACCGGCGTGCTGATCTCGAACGGCACCGGCCAGTCGGTCGCCTACGCCATGTGGAACCTCGAGGATCGCGGCCCGATGATGATCGACCCGGGCGTCGACATCTACGAGGGCATGATCATCGGCGAGCACACCCGCGAGAACGATCTCGAAGTGAATGCCCTGAAGGGCAAGCAGCTCACCAACATCCGCACGACTTCCAAGGATGAAGCGGTCCGCCTGACCCCGCCCAAGAAGCTCACCCTCGAGCAGTCGCTCGGCTACATCGCCGACGACGAATACGTGGAAGTGACGCCCAAGAGCATCCGTCTGCGCAAGATCGCCCTCGATCCCAACGAGCGCAAGAAGATGATGCGCGCCGCCAAGGCGAGCTGACGAGCTCGGGGCACACTCGGAATCTTGTGTGTGCCCCTCACCACCGGGCTTGTCCCGGTGGTCCAGCCACGCGAAGTCTTTCGCGTGAAATGGCCTGTTCGCCGCGCCGACGCGCTGCGGCTGGATTGCCGGGACGAGCCCGGCAATGAGGGGCCATCAGCGGGCGCAGGCGTTTACCGACACCCCTGCAAGCGGCAAGAGGCACCTTTGGCCACCTGGATCATCGAGACCATCAATGCCTTCGGCTATCTCGGCATCTTCCTCCTGATGCTGCTCGAAAGCGTCTTCCCGCCGATCCCGTCCGAGCTGATCATCCCCTTTGCCGGATTTTCCGCCGCCAACGGCACGCTGAACGTCTGGCTCGTGCTCATCACCGCCACCGCCGGCGCCGTGGTCGGCATGCTGCCCTGGTACATTGCCGGGCGCCTCTTCGGCGTCAATCGCCTGCGCTATCTCGCCGATCGCTTCGGCCGCTGGCTGACCCTCAATGCCGAGGAGATCGACACCGCGACCAGCTGGTTCACCCGCTTCGGCCCGATCATCGTCTTCGTCGGCCGTCTGATCCCGCTGATCCGCACGTTGATCTCGATCCCGGCCGGCCTCGCCGCCATGCCGGTCTGGCAGTTCCTGCTGTTCTCGACGCTGGGCGCCTTCCTCTGGAACGCCATCCTCGTGGGCGCCGGCTACATCCTGGCCGAGCACTACGAGGCCGTGGAGGTCTTCCTCGATCCCGGTACCACCATCGTCCTCGGCCTATGCGTCCTCTACTACATCTACCGACTGATCACCTGGCGCCCCACCGGCAAGTCCACCGGCAAGTCCCCGCGATAGCGGGATAAAACGCCGCACCGCTTGCCGCTCGGCTGGCCGGCCCCTAAATAGGGCCACGAACAAGAGGCTGCCTCGATGACCTTTGCCATTCTGCAGACGCTGAGCTTCATCCTCAGCATCGTCTGGTGGATCTTCCTGATCATGATCATCATGAGCTGGCTGATCAGCTTCAACGTGATCAACACCCGCAACCAGTTCGTCGCTTCCGTCTGGCGCGTGCTCAACCAGATCACCGAGCCGATCCTGAAGCCCATCCGCCGCATCCTGCCGAACCTGGGCGGGCTCGACCTGTCGCCGCTGGTGGTGTTCGTCATCATCTTCTTCCTGCAGAACCTGCTCGCCTCCTGGGCCTCCGGCCGCGTGCTGTAACGGCCTCACCAGAGTCTGGCGTTCAGATCGCGCTAATGATCGGTTCAGGTTCCCGTTCCTGGACCGTCAGCCACCCTGTCCTATCTCCGTCCTGGGCCGGTCCTACGTGCGTTCGCCACCACCGGCAGCGTCCGGAAAGGCCGGCTTTTCTGCCCGTTTGTCCCCTTGCTCCCGACATCTGCGACAATAGCAGTTCGAGCGGCAATGAAGCGCAAAGGACAGACCGCAGACGAAATTGAACGAACGGGCCCCACGTCGTTCAGTCCAGACCACTTCCGAAACTGAATATGACAACGCCATTGCGCCTAATGCGGCGTTTTGGCACAAGAATCGCACGCATCTCCGGGGGGCGAGGAGGAGCGGCGCAAGCTGCTGCAACTATGGAGCGCCTCTCGGTGACGTCACACCGAGGGATAATTCTATGGACCTGTTGCTTTGGGCGATCGTGATCTGCGGTCTGCTCTCGATCGTTTATGGCGTCGTCACGACGCAAGGCCTGTTGAAGGCCGATGCGGGCTCGGCCCGCATGCAGGAGATTTCCGCCGCCGTGCGTGAAGGCGCCTCCGCCTATCTCCGTCGCCAATACACCACCATCGGCATCGTCGGCGTGGTCATCCTGATCCTCGCCTTCTTCCTGTTGGGCGTCTACGCCGCCATCGGTTTCCTGATCGGCGCCGTGCTCTCCGGCGCCGCGGGCTTCATCGGCATGAACGTCTCGGTGCGCGCCAACGTGCGCGTCGCCCAGGCGGCGACCAAGTCGCTCGCCGGCGGCCTCGACCTCGCCTTCAAGTCCGGCGCGGTCACGGGTCTGCTCGTCGCCGGTCTCGGCCTCCTCGGCGTTACGCTCTACTTCATCGTGCTCACCAGCATGCTCGGCTTCGCCCCGACCAGCCGCACCGTCATCGACTCGCTCGTCGCCCTGAGCTTCGGCGCCTCGCTGATCTCGATCTTCGCCCGACTGGGTGGCGGCATCTTCACCAAGGGCGCTGACGTCGGCGGCGACATGGTGGGCAAGGTCGAAGCCGGCATCCCCGAGGATGATCCGCGCAACCCCGCGACCATCGCCGACAACGTCGGCGACAATGTCGGCGATTGCGCCGGCATGGCCGCCGACCTGTTCGAGACCTACGTGGTGACCGCAGTCGCCACCATGGTGCTCGCCGCGATCGTTCTGCCCGATGCCTTCAAGCTCGCCGGCATGGTGCTCCCGCTCGCCATCGGCGGCGCGTGTGTTCTGACCTCGATCATCGGCACCTACTTCGTCAAGCTCGGCAGCGACAACCACATCATGAACGCCCTCTACAAGGGCCTCATCGCCACCGGCGTCCTGTCGTTGATCGTGCTGCTGCCCGTCCTCCTCTGGACCTTCGGCGGGCTCGATGTGCAGCTCGGTCTCGAGGGTGGCAAGCAGTTCACGCCGTGGTCGCTCTTCTGGTGCGGCGTTGCCGGCCTCGTCATCACCGGGCTGATCATCGTCATCACCGAATACTATACTGGCACCAACAAGCGCCCGGTGAACTCTATCGCCGAAGCCTCGGTGACCGGCCACGGCACCAACGTCATCCAGGGCCTCGCGGTCTCGCTGGAATCGACGGCGCTGCCGGCCATCGTGATCGTCGTCGGCATCATCGTCACCTACAACCTAGCGGGCCTCTTCGGCATCGCCTTTGCCGTCACCACCATGCTGGCGCTGGCCGGTATGGTCGTCGCGCTCGATGCCTTCGGCCCGGTCACCGACAATGCCGGCGGCATCGCTGAAATGGCGGGGCTCCCCAAGGAAGTGCGCCACAATACCGACGCGCTCGACGCCGTCGGCAACACCACCAAGGCCGTCACCAAGGGCTACGCAATCGGTTCGGCCGGCCTCGGCGCCCTAGTGCTGTTCGCCGCCTACACCCAGGACCTGCAATACTTCTCGAGCCAGCCGGATGCCCCGGCCATCTTCCAGGGCTTGGGCAGCCTCAGCTTCTCGCTCGCCGATCCCTACGTGGTCGTCGGCCTCCTCTTCGGCGGCCTCCTGCCCTTCCTCTTTGGCGGCATGTCGATGACCGCCGTCGGCCGCGCCGCCATGAGCGTCGTGGTGGAAGTGCGCCGGCAGTTCAAGGCCGATCCGGGCATCATGGCTGGTACCAGCAAGCCCGATTACGCCAAGGCCGTGGACATGCTGACCAAGGCCGCCATCCGCGAAATGATCGTCCCGAGCCTGCTGCCTGTGCTCTCGCCGATCGTCGTCTTCGCCGTGATCTACTGGATCGCCGGCTCCGCCGCCGCCTTCTCGGCGCTCGGCGCCATGCTGATGGGCGTCATCGTCACCGGCCTCTTCGTGGCAATCAGCATGACCGCCGGCGGCGGCGCCTGGGACAACGCCAAGAAGTCCTTCGAGGACGGCTTCACCGACAGCCACGGCGTCACCCACTACAAGGGCTCGGACGCCCACAAGGCCTCCGTCACCGGCGACACCGTCGGCGACCCCTACAAGGACACCGCCGGCCCGGCCGTGAACCCCATGATCAAGATCACCAACATCGTCGCGCTATTGCTGCTGGCGGTATTGGCGCATCTGGGTGGCGGAGCCTAATCCCCGCCCTCCGGGGCCGTGATACGGTGCGAACAAAAAGGCCCGGGAGCGATCCCGGGCCTCTTAGCTCCGCAGCATCTTGGAGAACCTTACTGTGGGTGAGGCGAGACGAAAGAAGCGAATCCTAGACGAGGCGCTCCCTCTTACCCGGGAGATGAACGCTGCTCGCTTCGAGATAATGACGATGGGCACTCGCCGGTCGATGGCGCGGTTCATGGCGGAGGAGATGGCCTGGTGGTCCAATGCCGACGAGCGGTTGCTCGGACTGGTTTTCCGCGACAGAACTGATGATGACTATGCTTGGATGATCCTCGCACGAGATGCGGGTGGGCGCTTCCGGTGCATCGACCTCGAAACCAGCCTGCGGAGCAGCAATTACGCAGAGACCGGCCTGCGCATAAAGATGGCTGGCTATATCAATGCGGGCAATCTCGACGCCCTGGGCCTGCAAGGAGACGAACCCGAGACGATAGTTGACCTGATCACTGTTCCCGACGGTGTCTCAGAGCAGAAACTACACCCGTACTTCAAACTCCTAGTTGAGGATCCCGGTCGAGCGCCCGCTCGCGCCATCATCAGGGAAATGGGACCTTGGCTTGCGCCCAAGGACGCTCACCTTGTTCGTGAGTTTCAGCAACACCAGTTCGATCAGAGGCTCTGGGAGTTGTATCTGTGGGCAGCCCTTCGCGAACTGAGCTTTGACGTCGAGTACCACGAGGCTCCGGACTTCTCCTGTCGGTCCCCGCTCGGCGAGTTTGCATTGGAAGCAACCACGGTCGCGCCGTCCGCAATGGGCCCCCTCGCGGCACACCCCAACCCAAAGACAGAAGAGGAGATGGAGCAGTTCATCAACAATTACATGCCGCTCAAATATGGCTCATCGCTCATGAGCAAGCTGAATAAGACGAGCGCATATGGGAAGCACTACTGGGAGTTGGAGCCCGCAAAGGACAAGCCATTCCTATTCGCGATTGCGGATTTCCATAAGGCTGCAAACCAGGACGAACTAGGTTCCATGACCTATACGCAGTCGTCGATCTGGCAGTATTTGTATGGGACGCGCGTAACCTGGCAGATCGTGGATGGATCGCTTGTCCTAACGCCCACAAAAGTAACCACGCACAAGTACCTAGAAAAGGAGGCACCGTCCGGCTTCTTTGATCACCCACTCGCCAAACATGTATCTGCTGTCATGTTCTCGAATGCCGGCACAATTGCAAAGTTTGACCGCATGGGGGTGTTGGCGGGCTATGGTGCCGCGGGCCATGCCTACCATCGCTTCGGACTTCGTCCCAACCCCGACCCCAACTCACCCGTTGGAATACCTTTCCATGCTGAGGTTGGAGTAGACGACTACGAGGAGATGTGGTCGGACGAGCTGCAGATTTTTCACAATCCGAACGCTCTGCGGCCCCTCGATGATCGCGTATTTGCTGAAATCGCACAGCACCGATTTGTTGAAGGCGACCTAGTGTCCAGAGTGCCCCCCTACCACGTGATATCTTCGTTCACATCGATCTTCCGATTCGTGCGAGAGAACTAGCCTATGCCCACACCAGCCAACCCCACCCCCTGGCTCGACCGCACCTACCACCGCCAGTGGCTGCGTGACCAAGCCGAGGCCCTCTTCGCCTTCTACGGCAACCGCTCGGTCAACCCCAATGGCGGGTTCTACGATCTCGATACCACCGGCAAGCCAATCCAGCCGCTGAACCAGGTGCGTGGCATCCATTCGACCGCGCGCATGGTGCACAGCTTTGCCATTGCGAGCCTGCTCGGCCGGCCGGGATCGGACCCGATCGTCGATCACGGCATGCACTACCTCTGGAACAACCACCGCGATGCCGAGCGCGGCGGCTACTACTGGGCCGTGGACGATAACGGCGCCGCCGACAATGGCCGCAAGCAAGGCTATGGCCACGCCTTCGTGCTGCTCGCCGCCTCGAGCGCCAAACTCGTCGGCCACCCGCTCGCCGACCGGATGATCGCCGACGTCACCGAGGTGATCGACGCCCGCTTCTGGGAAGCCGCCCACGGCGCCATCGCCGAAGAGTTCAACGCCGACTGGTCAGTGATCAGCCCGTACCACGGCCAGAACTCGAACATGCACCTTACCGAGGCGCTGATGGCCGCCTTCGAGGCCACCGGCAACCGCGACTATCTCGACAAGGCCGAGTCGATCGCCGACCTGATCATCCGCCGCCGCGCCGGCGAGAACGGCTTCCGCGTCGCCGAGCATTTCGACGACCAGTGGAATGTCGACAAGCACTACAACGGCAACCCGATGTTCCGCCCGCCCGGCACCACGCCCGGCCACGCGCTCGAATGGGCCCGCCTCACGCTGCAGCTCTGGGCCCTGGGCGGCAAGCGCCATGCCTGGATGCCGGATGCAGCCGAAGCGATGTTCAGGCAGGCGATCACTCTCGGCTGGGATCCGGTCTTCGGCGGCTTTTTCTACAATCTCGATTGGTCCGACCAGCCCGACCAGCGCCACAAGCTCTGGTGGCCCATGGCCGAGGGCGCGGCGGCGGCAGCGTTCCTCATCGCCCATAAGCCGAGCGAGTATCATGAGACCTGGTACAGGAAGATCTGGGACGGCATCGCCCGCCACCACCTCGACCACGTCAATGGCGGCTGGCACGAGCAGCTGACCGAGAACATGCAGCCCGCCTACAGCCTCTTCGCCGGCAAGGCCGACATCTACCACGCCCTGCAAGCCTGCCTGATCCCGCTCTACCCGGCCGAAGGCAGCCTCACCAAAGGCATCATCGACACCACGCTTTAGCCACCCGTTAGAGCCGCCAGCCGCCCGATCAGCGTCTGGCGCTCGGCGGCAAGCCCCTTGTACTCGGCCTGCTCCGCCGACAACGCCGTAAGTTGCGCGCTCAGCGCTGCTGCGATCTCACGCCCCTCGGCTGCGCGAGCCAGCGCATCGATTGGCTCGAGATAGATGCGGATCGTGAAGAGCACGTCCCCGCAATCGAGCTTGGTCACAGTCTGCCGCTCGAGCCGCACCACTGCCTTCTCGCCGCCGGCGCCAAAACGCGGCACGGCGTGGCTCGGCTCGGGGTGGAACAAAGTGCTGTCTCCAAACAGCGACCAGTTCCAGCGGATCATCGCCGCGCCCGGCTGCAGGTTGTCGAACATTCGGGTGATCAGTTCCGCCGGCCGTGTCCCGGCGCCGAAGCCGGGCACAGGCGCATGTACTTCGTGCATCGGTCGCCCGAATTTGTCGGCAAGCCGCCACGACGAGGGAAAGCAGAGTGCTGCCGCTGCAAGCCGCCAGCCCTCCGGGCCGCGCTGCATCAGCACCAGATCCTCCTGCACCAGCCGCGCGGCCGTCTCGAGGGGAGGCCTCTCGCGATCAAGATGCACCAGTTCGCCCATTGGTACGATGCGGATCGAGTTATCCTCACGCTCATGGGCTAGGCTATGCTCGACCAGATGCGCAACCAAACGGTCCAGAACTTCCTGTTGCCCAACTGCCGTCCCCGCTTCGGCGGCGAACACCTCCGCGTGTCGTCCGGCAAACAGCCGGTCTTTCTCCGCGAGATAGGCGGGCAGCCCGGCATCGACATCGATCCATCCGGCAGGATCGAGCGGCTTGAGGCCAATCGCAAAAGCCTGCGCGAGCGGTCCAGGGAGCGGGGGAAGTGGCATGGCAGAACGCTAGCCCATCGCCCCTTGCCCGCCAATGCCCGCTGCGGCAGGCTGTTTGGGCAACGAGGAGAAGTGTTCATGCGCGTCACCGTCATCGGCGGCTCGGGCCGTACCGGCAAGCTGGTGGTCGAGAAACTGATCGCCGCCGGACACCGGGCCGTCGGCACCATCCGCAATGCCAGGCACATGGCGGATCTGGTGAAGCTGGGCGCAGAAGTGCAGCTGGTCGATCTCGACAAGTCCGCGTTCGACGTCATCATTACCGCTGTTAAGGGCTCCGATGCTGTCGTGTTTGCCGCAGGTTCGGCGGCCGGCGAAACCAGCGAGCTCGACCGCACCGGTACCTTGCGCACCGTGCGCGCCGCCGAAAAGGCCGGGGTGAAGCGCTACCTGTCGATTTCATCGATCGGCGCCAGCACCGGGCTCTCCACCCGCTCGATGAGCGGGGAGATGAAGGACTACTATAAGCAGAAGCGCGCCGCGGCCAAGCACATCACCGGCTCGACGCTCGACTGGACCATTCTCGAGCCCGGCGAACTCACCGATGTCGCCGGCACGGGCAAGGTTCTGCTGAGCCAGGCTGCGATCGACTTCGAGTCCGTACCCCGGGCCGATGTCGCTGCCGTCACGGTGGCCCTCCTCGAAGAACCCGGATCTGTCGGCAAGGTGTTCCAGCTAACCCGCGGCACGCAGACCATAGCCACCGCGCTCAAATCCGCGCTGGCCAAGTGACGCAACCACCTATCGGCCCAATGCTGGGCACCGGCAACGTTGCCGAAATCTTCGCCTATGGCGAGCAGGTGCTGAAGCTCTATCGCGATCCGACAGCTCGCGCGGCTGCCTTTCGCGAGGCCGCCATTCTCGCGGTGGTGGCCCGGCACGGCCTGCCCACGCCGACAGTGTTCGAAGTGGGCCAATTTGCTGGCCGCTGGGGCCTTGTGATGTCGCGAGCGGCGGGAGAGCCGCTTGGCAAGCTAGCCGCAGCCGACCCCGGCGTTGTGCCAGCAGCCCTGGACGCACTGGTGACACTTCAGCTCATGGTGCACGCATGCGAGGAGCGTGACCTGCCCGCATTGAAGCCGCGTCTTGCCCATCGCATCAGCTCCGTCGCGCGTCTCGGGGAGCATCGCGATCGGCTGCTCGCAAGCCTCGCCGCGCTGCCGGACGGCACCCGGCTGTGCCACGGCGATTTCCACCCACTCAATCTCATCGGCACCCCCGGTGCCTTGACCATTGTCGATTGGCCGGATGCGACCACGGGCCCGCCCGCCGCCGACGCCTGCCGCACGTACCTTCTGCTGTTGCCGCATCACGCAGACCTCGCGCGGAGCTATGTCACTGCCTATGCGCAGGCGGGCGGCATGGCGGTCTCGGCGATTCTCGACTGGCTGCCGGTGCTCGCAGCGGCTCGACTGACCGAGAAGGTGGTCGAGGAAGAGGCCCTGCTGCTCAGCCTCTGTGCGGGAGGGCCAATCTAGCGCCCAGCGCAAAAAGCAGCGGCCGACACTGGGAGGTCTCAGTATCGGCCGCGCTTTCGGGGGTCCGCCGCATCGGACAGTCAGCAAGCTAGTCCGAGTCCCGTTCAGCATGCGTGATGCATCCGTGAACATCCGTATGCCAGCCCATGCGCCCCGCTCCGGCAAAGTTCCGCTTGCAACTGACCAGTCAGTCAGTTAAGTACATAACTGACCAGTCAGTTAGTAGCAACGAAATGAACGACGCTCCCGAACCCCGCGGCCCGAAATTCCGACGCCGCGCTGAAGCTCGCCCCGACGAGGTGCTCGACGCCGCGCTGGCGCTGTTCATCGAAAAGGGCTTCACCGCCACCCGCGTCGAGGACGTCGCCAAGCGCGCCGGCCTCAGCAAGGGCGCGGTCTATCTCTACTTCCCCTCAAAGGAAGCGCTGGTCGAAGGCCTCATCCGCCGCGCCGTCGTGCCGGTCGCCGACAGCGCGCTCGCGGCGCTCGTCGACTATGACGGCGACCCGCGCATCGTCATCACCGCCGTGCTGAAGATGATCGCTCACCGGCTGAGCGACCCGAAAATCCTCGCCATGCCCAAGCTGATCTTCCGCGAGATCGCCGGCTTCCCCGCCCTTGCCGAAATGTACCGCGTCGAAGTGCTCGATCGCGTCATCCCGGTGGTCGAAACGCTCATCCGCCGCGGCATGGACCAGGGCTATCTCCGCCAGGTCGATCCCAACCTCACTATCCGCTCCATCATCGGCCCGATCATGCTGCACATCGCGCTTTCCGAAATCTTCGGCGTCGCCCCCGAGGGAGGCCTCCACATGGACAAGCTCGTCGACAACCACCTGACCATCCTCTTCGACGGCCTTAGCGCTCCGCCCAGCGCCAAGGCCTGGTCGGCAAGCTGAGGAACTCGCCATGGATGCCTTTCTCGCCTGGCTCACCGGCCTCATCGCCATCGTCATCCCCGGCTTCGGCGCTGATGCGACGCCGCGCTACAACGGCTATGTCGAAGCCCGCTACGTCTATGCCTCGCCCGCCTCGGGCGGGCCGATCGAGACCATGGCGGTCACAGAGGGCGACGTCATCGCGGTTGGCGACCTGTTGTTTCGCCTGAAGCAGGACCAGCAGATATCGCTGCTCGCCGGCGCCAATGCCCGAGTGGGAGCAGCGCGCGCCAATCTCGACAATCTCTCGACCGGCGGCCGCGCCGACGAAATCGATGTCGCCCGCGCCAGCCTCGCCAAGGCCCAGTCCGACCTGAGCCTTGCCCGCAACACCTCGGCGCGCAGCGGCAAGCTCTTCGCCGAAGGCCTGATCCCGCAGGCGCAATACGATCAGGATCGCGCCAGCCTCGCCAGCGCCGAAGCCCTCGTCCGCCAGCTCGCCGCCCAGCTCAAGGTCACCGAGCTCCCGGCCCGCGACGCCCAGCGCGTCGGCGCCGAAGCTGACCTTGCCGCTGCCGAAGCCGATGCCGAGAAAGCGAGCTGGGACCTCGCCGATCGCAACGTCACTGCGCCCGTCGCCGGCCGCATCGAGCGCGTCTTCTACGATCCAGGCGAAATGGTCGCTGCCGGGACGCCCGTGATCTCGATCCGCCCCGATGGCGCGCTGAAGGTGAAATTCTACCTGCCCGAAACGGTTCGCGCCCAGTTTTCGCTCGGCCAGCAGGTCGCCGTCAGCTGCGACGGCTGCGCAGAAAACCTCACCGCGACGCTCAGCTACTTCGCGTCAGAACCGCAGTTCACCCCGCCGATCATCTACTCGCGCGACGAACGCGATCGGCTGACCTTCCTCGCCGAGGCCACGCTCGATGGCGCCGACCTGCCGCCGGGCCAGCCCGTCACCGTGGAAGCGCTCAAATGACCACCGAGCTCGTCATCGACGTCAAAGGCCTGACCAAGAATTTCGGGCCCAAGCGCGTCGTCGACCATTTCGACATCCAGGTCCCCAAGGGTGCCATTTACGGCTTCCTCGGCCCCAATGGCTCGGGCAAGACCACGACCATCCGCATGCTCTGTGGCCTCCTCACCGCCGACGAAGGCGAAGGCACCTGCCTCGGCTTCGACGTGCGCAAGGAAGCCGAGCGCATCAAGGAGCAGGTCGGCTACATGACGCAGAAGTTCTCGTATTACGAGGACCTGTCGATCCGCGAGAATCTCGATTTCGTCGCCCGCATGTACCGACTCGACAACCGCAAGGCCCACGTCGACCAAGCGTTGACCGATCTGGGCCTCGCCGATCGCCAGAAGCAGCTCGCGGGCTCGCTCTCGGGCGGCTGGAAGCAGCGGCTCGCTCTTGCCGCCTGCCTGCTTCATAGCCCGAAACTGCTGCTGCTCGACGAACCCACCGCCGGCGTCGACCCAAAGGCCCGCCGCGACTTCTGGGACGAAATCCGCCGCCTCTCGGCCCAGGGCGTCACCGTGCTGGTCTCGACCCACTACATGGACGAAGCCGTGCAGTGCGATTTCATCACCTACATCGCCTACGGCAAGAAGCTGATCGATGGCCCCTCGGCCAAGATCCCCGAAATGGTCGGGCTCGAGACCTGGCGCGTCGAAGGTCCCGATCTCGTCGGGCTCGAGGACCGGCTGGTGAAGGAACCCGGCGTCGAGCAGGTCGCCCGCTTCGGCACCGTGCTGCACGTTTCGGGTACCGACAAGCAGGCGCTTCAAGCCACCGTCGAGCGCTACAAGGCCGACGGCTCGCATCGATGGAGCCTCCAGGTTGCAGGCCTCGAGGAGGCCTTCATCTACCTGATGACCGGCGCGCGCGACAATTTCGCCGGCGACGGCAAGGCTGCCGCATGACCGCGCTCTCGCTCAGCCGCTTCGGCGCGGTGCTCTACAAGGAATTCATCCAGATGCGGCGCGACCGCATCACCTTCGCCATGATGATCGGCCTGCCGATCATCCAGCTGTTCCTGTTCGGCTTCGCCATCAATTCCGACCCGCGCAACCTGCCGACGCTGGTCGAGCTCGGCGACAATGGGCCGGTGACGCGCGCCGTGATCGCCGGCATGCAGAATTCGACCTATTTCGATTTTCGCGGCACCGTCGGCGGCGTCACCGAAGGCGAGGAAGCCCTGCGCCGGGGCGACGCGAACTTCGTCGTCGTCATTCCGCAGAATTTCGAGCGCGACGTCGTGCGCGGCGAAAGCCCGGAAATCCTCATCGCCGCCGATGCCTCCGATCCCTCCGCCACCGGCGGAGCCGTCTCTGCCCTGAGCGGCATCGTCAATGGCGCGATCTCCGAAACGCTGACCGGCCCGCTTGCCCAGCCGGCAAGTCCGGCGCCCTTCTCGGTGATCGTCCACCGCGAATACAACCCAGAAGGCCGCACCTCGACCAACATCGTGCCGGGCCTCCTCGCCGTCATCCTCTCGATGACCATGGTGATGATCACTGCCATCGCCATCGTGAAGGAGACCGAGCGCGGCACCATGGAAATGCTGATCGCGACCCCGGTGCGGCCGCTCGAAGTGATGCTGGGCAAGATCCTGCCCTATGTGTTCGTCGGCTACGTGCAGACGCTGGTCTTCCTCGTCGCCGCGCGGCTGGTCTTCGGCGTGCCGTTCGAGGGCAGCTTTCTGGCCTTCTTCATCGGCTTCAACCTCTATGTGCTGGTCAACCTCGCGCTCGGCTTCCTCATCTCCACCGCGGCACGCAGCCAGATGCAGGCCATGCAGCTCAGCGTCTTCACCATCCTCCCCTCGATCCTCCTGTCCGGCTTCATGTTCCCCTTCGCCGGCATGCCCGGCTGGGCCCAGCTGCTCGGCCAGGGCGTCCCCGCGACGCATTTCCTGCGCGTCGTGCGCAAGGTCATGCTCAAAAGCGGTGAGCTCGCCGATATCACCGGCGAGCTCTGGGCCATGGTCGCAATCCTCGTCGTCATCTCCGGCATCGCCATGCTGCGCTACCGGCAGACCCTTGATTAGGGCGACAGGTGCTCATCGCCTCGCGGAGTCTGCCCAGTCGCGGGGCCGAGCAGCATCGAGAAGATCGCGCCGATGCAGATGCGGAAGCTGTGCATTACGCTGCCTCGGCTTCCGGCGGCGGCAGGAAGGTGAGGCCGTAGCGGTCGCCGACCGCCATCAGCGCTTCGGGCGACATGGCCTTCTCGGCCACGACATCGACGAAGAACCTCTCGAAGCCGCCCGGGGTCACCGTCACGAGCAGCCGGCCATCTTCGCTGCCGATGTTCTTGTAGGTGTGGGCGATGCCGCGCGGGAACAGCGCCGTGGTGCCGGGACCGCCGGTGAAGCTCTCGTCGCCGCACCAGAACTGGAACTGGCCGGACAGCACATAGAAGAACTCGTCCTCGCGGGCATGGATATGCATGGGTGGCGCGCTCTGCGGCGCGACGACCGACTCGAACACCGACATGCTGCCAGCCGTCGCGGCAGTCGGGATACGGATCTCGACCACGCTGATCGAATCGACGCGCTCGGCCGAACCGGCAAGGCTGATGGCGGGGTGGGTGAAGCTCATTTCTTGTCTCCGTGTTTGCGGCAGCGCCGCGTTGCGATGGTCGGAGACTTACGCTCGTCGTGGCGCCGTGATAATTCCGATGAACCGATGAGATTGTTCGGATAGCCCGATAAATGAAGAGCCTAGATCCACTCTCCGGCGTCTCTGCATTCATCGCCGTTTCAGAAACGCTGAACTTCGGCTCCGCCGCCGAACAGCTCGGCCTCGCCCGGGCAACGATCAGCGCCCAGATCGCCGAGCTCGAAAAGCGTCTCGGCGTCCGCCTGTTCCAGCGCTCTACCCGCCACGTGCGCCTCACCGAAGCCGGCCTCGCCTATCGCACTGCCCTCGGCGGGGTAATGGGCCAGGTGACCCAGGCCAGCCAGCTGGCCCAGAGCTACCAGACCGAAGCCGTCGGCAAGATCCGCGTCAGCGCGCCCGAAGAGCTCTGCGAACGCTACATCGTCCCCGCCATGGCCGAATTCCTCGCCGACCAGCCCGGCCTCGCCATGGAGCTCGATCTCACCTCGCGCCGCGTCGACGTGATCAAGGAAGGCTTCGACCTCGCCATCCGCGCCTCGCTATTCGTCGATCCCAACCTGATCGTCCGCCGCCTCGGCACCGCGCGTGTAACCCTGACCGCCTCGCCCGACTATGTCGCCCGCCGCGGTGCCCCGAAAACCATCGAGGAAATCCACGAGCACGACATCATCCACCACACCGGACTCAAGGCCGGAGCGCTCTGGGTGATGCGGCGCGGCGAGGAGGAGCGGCGCGTGCCGGTCGCGACGCACGTGCAGGCCAATGTCGGTAGCGTGCTGCGCGAGTCGGCCATTGCCGGGCTCGGCATCACCTACCTGCCCGAATTCATCACCGGCGACGCGATCCGCGCCGGGAAACTGGTGCGCGTCCTGCCCGAGTGGCGTATCCAGTCCGTCGACGTCAACGCGGTCTACCCCTCGAACCGCAACATCACCCCAAAGGTGCGTGGCTTTGTCAGCGTGCTGGCCAAGCGCTTCGAGGGCATGCCCGATTTCCCGGAGTGAGACGATGAAGACCGTGGTGTTCGAGAGTTTCGGCAGCCCCGCCAAAGTGCTGCACACCGCCGAAGCGGCGATGCCCGAGCCCGGCCCCGGCCAGGTGCGCGTGAAGCTCGTGCTCTCACCTATCCACAACCACGACCTGATGATCGTCACCGGCCACTACGGCGTGAAACCCAACCTGCCGCATCACCCCGGCACCGAGGCGCTCGGCATTGTCGACAAACTCGGTGAGGGCGTGAGCAATGTCGCGGTCGGCGATCGCGTCACCGGCGGCGCCAGCAGCGCCTGGTCCGAGTTCTACCTTGCCAATGCCGCCGGCCTCGTCACCGTGCCGGCCGAGATCGACGACGCCACCGCCTGCCAGCTGACCTCTATGCCGATGAGCGCCGTGCGCCTCCTCGTCGATCTTGACGTGAAACCCGGTGACTGGATCATCCAGAACGCCGCCAATGGCGCGGTGGGCAAGATGGTCGCCAAGCTCGCCGGCGAAAAAGGCATCCACGTCCTCAACCTCGTCCGCCGCGAGGACGCGGTAGCCGAACTGCTCGCCGAAGGCATCGGCAATACCGTCTCCACCGAAACCGAGGACTGGCCCGAGCGCGTCCGCTCCGTCACCGGCGGCGCCCCGATCATCCGCGCCGTCGATTCGATCGGCGGTCGCGCCGCTGACGAGCTGGTCTCGCTCATGGCCGAAGGTAGCCGCCTCGTCTCGTTCGGCGCGCTGAGCGGGCGGCCCATCCAGGTCAATGCCGAGAACCTGCTGTTCAAGAACACGACCATCAGCGCCTTCTGGGGCGCCCGCCCGGAAAAGAAGATGACCCTCGCCGAACTCGGCGCCGCCCGCATGGACCTCGTCCGCCGCGCCGCCGCCGGCTCGTTGAAGTTGCCCATCGCCGAGGTGTTCCCGTTGGCTCAGGCCGCCGAGGCGGCTGAGTCGAGCAATACCAAGGGCCGGGTGGGAAAAATCGCGCTCAGGCCGTGACGCCGAGCATCTGATCCTGGCGCTGACGCAGCGCATAGAGGCGTGTGGTCTGGTCGGGTGACGCGTTGGCGCGGGTCAGCAGCTCGCCCTTCTTCACCGGACCTTTGACTTTGCCGCCTTCCAGCAGGCCGACCGGCACTGCGTGCTTTGCCCGCGCGTCCTCCACGGTGAGGATGAAGCTGCGGTAACAGGTTTCGCCAATGGCATCAAAGGTTTCGCCCACGGCGAGATCGCGCTTAGCCACGGCGCAGACCTCTGCCACGGGGTTGGGCAGCGGCACCATGTCGGGCTTGCCATAGAGCATGATGCGGGCTGCCGTCAGCGGCACTTCCAGCGAGGTCAGGTGGTACGGGCGGAACAGGGCGTAGTACGGGCCCTTGCCGACATGCAGGTCGTCCATCCGCTCGATGATGCGGGGATGCTCGGCCTCGACGATCACGAACACCCCGGGCGCGACGCCCTTGCCGATGGTGTAGTCGACGACGCCTTTCTTGTTGAGAACGCCGCCATCGGCCTTTGGAATCAAGACCTTGGCCATCTGGTCGCGGTCGGCCGCCGGGCCGTGCATCCCCGGCACATCCGGCACGAGGCCGGTGGCGTTGGCGATGCAGGCCATTTCGACCATGGTCTTGGACCCGTCGACGAACTCGACCAGCATGCGCGGGTTCATGTTCCGGCGGATGGCTTCCTCGCGATAATCGTCCGGAACGGCATCGTGATTGAGCGGGTTGTTCTTGCCCTTGCCGGCCGACACGATGCGGTAGCCGAGCGCCGAGGCGAACTCGATGAGCTCCATGCACGAGCTCGGCTCGTCGCCGGCGCCGACCGAATAGACGACGCCCAGCCGGTCGGCCTGCTGCTTGAGATAGGGCCCGATGGTGACGTCTGCCTCGACATTCATCATCACGAGGTGCTTGCCGTGCTCCATCGCCATGAGGTCGAAATCCGCCGCCACGCCGGGCTTGCCAGTGGCGTCAATCACTACGTCGATCAATGGGTTAGTGACCATCGTCTCGACCGAAGTCACGGCCATCTTGCCGGCCTCGATGGCGGCCGTGACCTTGGATTGCGTGTCGGCTTCGACGGCGTGGCTGTCGTCGCCATAGGCAATCGCCATGGCCGCTCGCGCCGTGTGCGGCCGGCGCGTGGCGATGGCGGAAATCTCGATGCCGCGCATCAGCCCGCCCTGCGTCACGAGGTCGGTGCCCATCTCGCCCGAGCCGATCACCCCCACCCGGATGGGCTTGCCCGCATCGGCCCGCGCCTTGAGATCGCGCGCGATGCCGGTCAGATGCACATTGGTGAGCGGCGTCGGGGGAGTTATGGCTTTCATGCGCGGTGCTCTAGCACCGGGCCGAGGACTTTGGAACCATGGGTGTTGGGTCAGCATAGCTGCCCTTTCTGCCCATCCTTCCCGACACGTCAATAAACGGGTTATGAACAAAATGACCGGCCAGCTCGAGATTGCCCGCGAAGATCACCTCGGCATCATCGCCCTCAACCGGCCCGAAGCGATCAATGCGCTGAGCCGGGAGATGATCGACGGCATCACCCGCACGCTCACCCAGTGGCGCGACGACGACGGCATCCGGCTGGTGCTGTTCGAGGGTCGCGGGCCACGAGGCTTTTGTGCCGGTGGCGACGTGCGCTTCGTCCGCGAGCGCGTGCTGGCCGGTGATCCGGAGGCGGCCGACGCCTATTTCGCTGCCGAATACGCAATGAACGCACTCATCGCCGGATACCCAAAGCCCACTGTGGCCTTGACGCATGGCATCGTGATGGGCGGCGGCATCGGCATAGCCGGCCATTGCCGCTATCGCTTCACCACCCCCGACGCGAAGTTCGCCATGCCGGAGGCGGCGATCGGCTTCATCTCCGACATCGGTGTCAACTTCATCCTGAGCAAGGCCCCGCTGCATCGCGCCCTGCTCTTCCTGATGAGCGGCGTCACGGTCGGCCCCGCCGATGCGCTAGCGCTCGGCCTTGCCGACTGCGTCTACGACCCCGGCCGCCGTGAAGCCCTCCTCGATGCCATCGCCATGGCGGCAGGATCCACCACCCTCGCCGCCGATCTCGTCCATCTCGTCCAGGCCGAAATGGTGCCCGAGGGCGAGGCGCGCTTCATCGCTGCCGCCGATGCCCATGCCAATCTCGACTGGGAGCGGCCCATCGCCATTCTCACGGGGCTGGAAAACGACGCGATCGGCGCTGCGCTGAGATCCGGCTCGCCAGCCAGCACCGTCGCCATCCACTCCAGCCATCTCGCCGCGCGCCGCATGCCCAATGTCGGCGACGTGCTGGCGCTCGACCTCGCGCTCGCGAGCCTGTTCTGCCGCCGCCCGGATTTCGCCGAGGGGGTGCGGGCGGTGCTCGTCGACAAGGATCGGCGGCCGGTGTGGAGCGATGGGGATATCGGTGCGATTTCCGAGGCAATTGCCGCCGCAACTGGTCCGAAGTTGGTCTGAACTTAGCACTTCTTAAACCGTTCCATCCGATGCTGCCCGCGGGGACCAGTCCGTTGGGGGCACGCCTTTCCATGGCCGATACGCGCAGCAAATCCATCGCCTTGCCGGCGATTGTCGATCTGGATGCGCTCGACCCCATTCGTGACGAGTTGCTCGATGCGATCGATTCGGGAGCCGTCGTGGTCAAGGGCGCCGCAGTCGAGCGCGTCGCGACCAATGCTCTGTTCATGCTGCTGGCTGCCGCCGAAACGGCACGACGCAACAACAACCCATTCTCGGTGGCCGGCGCGAGCGAAGCCTTTCGCTCGGCGGTAATGCGCCTAGGGCTCAGCCACCAGTTCGCCCCGATTTTGGAAGGATGATTTGATGCGCGTTCTGACGGTCGACGATTCTCGCACCATCCTGGCAATGCTCCACCACACGCTGAGCAATGCCGGTTTCGAAGTGCTGCAGGCCGAAGACGGCCAGCAGGGTCTCGACGTGCTGAAAAGCGAAAACGTCGATGTGGTGATCACCGACATCAACATGCCGATCATGGACGGCATCGAATTCATCAAGAACGTGCGCGCCACCGGCATGCACAACTCGCTGCCTATCCTGATCCTCACCACCGAGACGAGCCAGGACAAGCGCGACCAGGGCCGCGCTGCCGGCGGCACGGGCTGGATCGTGAAGCCCTTCGACCCCGAAAAGCTGATCTCGGTCATCCACCGCGTCGTCCACTGATTGATCGGCCGAAAGGCCGTTAGGCAAACCCAGAAGGGTTCGTGACTTTGAGCGACCTAGACGACTTCAAGGCGACCTACTTCGACGAATGCTCCGAGCTGCTGCTCGAACTGGAAGAGCAGTTCGCCGCCATCGAAGAAGGCGACCGCTCGTCCGACCGACTGAACGCCGTCTTCCGCGCCATCCACTCGATCAAGGGCGGCGCTGGCGCCTTCGGCTTCACCGCCCTCGTCGGCTTCGCCCATGCCTACGAGACGCTGCTCGACCATGTTCGCGACGGCCGCATCGAGCTCAGCGAACCTGTCGCCGCGCTCTGCATCCGCGCCAACGACATCGTCGCCGACCACATCGCCGCCGCCCGTGACGGCGCCGAGCTCGATGCCGGGTACGGCGCCGAGGAAAAGCTGCAGTTCGACGCCCTTACATCCGGCGATCCCGACCTTGCGGGCGAGCCGATGGAGGAGTTCGACATCGATTTCGTGCCGGTGATGGTGACCATCGCCGGCGCCGAGGACGAGCCGACAGCAGCGGTTTCGCCGCTCGACCTGGCCATCGCCGACGACAGCTTCGAAGCCCCGCCGCTCCCGCCCGAGACCGGCACCTGGACCATCCGCTTTACCCCGCACACCGAACTCTACGCCCGCGCCAACGATCCGCTGCTGCTGTTCCGCGAGCTGGCGACCCTGGGCGACATCCGCGTCCGCGCCATTTTCGACGATGTCCCGGCGCTCGCCGATTTCGAGCCCTTCGGTGTCTATTGCAGCTGGGAGATCGCGCTCCGCTCCTCCACGGCATCGGAAAGCGCCATCGGCGAGGTCTTCGAGTTCGTCGAGGGCAATTGCGACCTGGAGATCACCCGTGGCGCCACGCTGAGCTTCGAGGACGAGGACGAGGTTCTGGCGCCTGCGGCTGACGCCATGCCGGCCTTCGCTGACCTGCTCGAGCCGGACTTTGCGCCCGAACCCGAGCTGGCCACCATGGCCGAGGCCGAGCTCGATGCCGAGGTTGAGGCGGAAGCCAGCGTCGTAAGCTTTGCCGACCTCGCCGCAGCGATGAAGCCGGCGCTCAAGGCCGCTCCACCGGTCATGCCGGCCCCGCTCAAGGCCGCTCCCGCTGCTGCCGCAGACGACCATGACGGCGACAACGACCGCCGCAACGGCCCCGATGATCGCCGCAACGGCGTCCAGTCGATCCGCGTCGACCTCGACAAGATCGACCGCGTCGTCAACATGGTCGGCGAACTGGTCATCACCCAGTCGATGCTGACACAGCAGATGGATGAAACCCTGCGGGCCCGTTACCAGGAGCTGGTGCGCGGCCTCGAAGTCCTCGCCCAGACCACCCGCGGGCTGCAGGACTCGGTGATGTCGATCCGCGCCCAACCGGTGAAGACGGTGTTCTCCCGCATGCCGCGGCTGGTGCGCGAACTCGCCACCAAGACGGGCAAGAAGATCCGGCTCGAAACGATCGGCGAGAATACCGAGATCGACAAGACCATCATCGAGCAGCTCTCCGATCCGCTGACCCACATGATCCGCAACTCGGCCGACCACGGCATCGAGAACCCGGAAAAGCGCCTCGCCGCTGGCAAGCCGGAATCGGGCACGGTGCGGCTTTCGGCCGAACAGGCCGGCGGTTCGATCCTCATCGCCGTCGAGGACGATGGCGGCGGTATCAACCGCGAGCGCGTGCTCCAGGTGGCGCGCGAACGCGGCGTCGTCGGTCCCGACCAGCAGCTTTCCGACGAGCAGATCGACCAGCTGATCTTTGCCCCCGGCTTCTCGACCGCTTCGGAAGTGAGCGACATTTCCGGCCGTGGCGTGGGGATGGACGTCGTCCTCTCCAACATCAAGAAGATCGGCGGCTCGGTGCACGTTAAGAGCTGGACCGGCAAGGGCACGCGCATGACCCTGAAGCTGCCGCTGACGCTCGCGGTGCTCGATGTCATGCTGGTCAAGGTCGCCGCCAGCCCCTACGTCATCCCGCTCTCCTCGATCGTCGAGACGATCCAGTGTGCGCGCGCCAATTTCTCGCGCATGCCGACCGGCGCCCAGGTGCTGCAGGTGCGCGGCGAATATGTGCAGGTCGTCGATCTGGCGACGCGCTTTGCCACCGACACTGACATTGAGCGCGACAACCGCTTCGTCGTCCTGTGCGAGGCCGAGGGCGGCGTGAAGGTGGCGCTGATCGTCGACGACATCATCGGCCAGCAGCAGGTCGTCATCAAATCGCTGGAAGAAAACTTCCAGTCCATCGAAGGCATTGCCGGCGGCACCATCCTTGGTGACGGCAATGTCGCCCTGATCGTGGACGTCCAGGGCCTTAAATCCCACTCCTCCCCCCACAAAAGCGCCGCCTAGCGGCAGGAAGCCGGCAGGAGCCGGTTCGGAAAGGCCAGAATTATGGAAGCCCTCGCATTCAAGGACGACTACACCAACGGGGCCGGCGCCCAGGCCGCCAACAGCCTTCAGCTGATCGCCTTCTCGATCGGCGAGCAGACCTACGGCGTCGAAATCACCACCGTTCGTGAGATCCGCGCCTGGAACGGCGCCACGCCGCTGCCCAACACCCGCGACTTCGTGCGCGGCGTGATCAACCTGCGCGGCACGATCGTCCCGATCTTCGACCTGCGCGCCCGCTTCGGCGAAGGCCAGACCTCCCCGACCAAGAATCACGTCGTGGTGGTGATGTCGGTCGGCGAAAAATGGGTCGGCATCCTGGTCGACGCCGTGTCGGACATCCTGACTGTTTCGAAGGACGACATCCACAATGTCCCCGAGGGCAACTCGATCGACACCGAGCTGCTGAACGGCATCGTGACCCACGACAGCCGCATGGTCGGCCTGATCGACCTCCACGCCGTCGTCTCCGGCGCCCGCGTCGACGCGTAAGGCGCGGGGCTCCGCCGGTAACCATCAAGGCCGCCTCCGGGCGGCCTTTGCTTTCAGTGAAAGTTGCGGCCCGACGGCAGGGCGGCGCGGGCTTCGCGCTCCAGCATTTCGCGGCGGCGGCGTTCGCCTTCGTCGCGGCCGGGGAGCGGGCCGGTGCGGCCTTCGTCGCTGCGCAGCAGCGTCGAGTCGCCGAGATCGTGGCCCTGGGCCAGCTCGATCAGGCGCGGCGTGAAGTCGGTGAAGTCACGCGAGACGATATGGGTGACGAGCCCCTCGCGCTGCAGTTGGCCGCGGACGGCCAGCAGGCGCGAGCCGAGCACCTGCTTGCGGAACTTCTCGAACGTCCTGTTCCACACGATGATGTTGGCAATGCCGGTCTCGTCTTCGAGCGTCATGAAGATCACCCCGCTGGCCGTGCCGGGCTGCTGGCGCACCAGCACGAGGCCGGCGGCTTCGACGCTGCGCCCATTGGGCAGATCGACCAGGTCGGCGCAGCGGATGGTACGGCGCTGGTCGAGCTCCGGGCGGAGGAAGCTGAGCGGGTGCCCCTTCAGCGACAGTGATAGCGTCCGGTAGTCGTGCACCACCGACTCGCCCCCGGCCATGACCGGCAGGTCGGTCGCCATGTCGTCGGGACGCGACACCTGCTGGGCCTCGGCGAACAGCGGCAGTTGCTCGGCCCCGGCGACGCCGTTCAATCCGCGCACGATCCACAGCGCCTCGCGCCGGCTGATGCCCATCGAGCCGAACGCGTCGGCCTCGGCCAGCTTTTCGAGCGTCGTCACCGGCACCCCGGTGCGCACCCAGAGATCGCGGATCGAGGCATAGCCCTCGCCGCGCCGGGCGATGATCAGATTGGCATGGTCGGCCTTCAGCCCCACCACCTGCTTCAGGCCGAGCCGGATGGCACGGTTCGACCAGATGTCGTCCGCCATGTCGCGATGCTGCCGCACGATGCGCTCGCGCGCCGGCGTGCCGTCCTCGAGCACGTGGATCAGGTCGGAGCGGTTCACGTCGGCCACCCGCACCTCGACGCCGTGCTCGATGGCGTCGCGGACGATCTGCGCCGGGGAATAAAAGCCCATTGGCTGGCTGTTGAGCAGCGCGCAGGCAAACACGTCCGGGAAGTGGCACTTGAACCAGCACGAGGCATAGACGAGGAGCGCGAACGAGGCGGCGTGGCTCTCGGGGAAGCCATACTCGCCGAACCCCTGGATCTGGGCGAAGCAACGCTTGGCAAATTCCTCGGGAAAGCCGTTCCCGATCATGCCGGCGATGAATTCGTCGCCGAACTGCGCCAGCTTGCCGCTGCGTTTCCAGGCGGCCATGGCGCGACGCAGCTGGTCGGCCTTGCCCTCGGAGAAGCCTGCACCAACGGTTGCCATCTGCATGGCCTGCTCCTGGAACAGCGGCACGCCAAGCGTCCGCTTCAGCACGGCCCAGAGCTTGTCGCCCATCGGCTCGACCTCCTCGAGCCCCTGCCGGCGGCGGAGATAGGGATGCACCATGCCGCCCTGGATCGGACCGGGCCGGACGATCGCAACCTCGATGACGAGGTCGTAGAATTCTTTCGGCTTAAGGCGCGGGAGCATCGACATCTGCGCCCGGCTTTCGATCTGGAACACACCGATCGTGTCGGCACGCTGAGCCATCCGGTAGACCGAGCTCTTCAGCTCTTCGTCGGCCTCCTCGGCCATCAGGTCGGCCAGCTTCAGATCGATGCTGTAGTGTTGGTGCAGCAGCTCGAACGAGCGGCGCAGGCAGCTCAGCATGCCGAGCGCCAGGATATCGACCTTGAGGATGCCGAGCGCATCGATATCGTCCTTGTCCCATTCGACGATGGTGCGGCTCTCCATCGCCGTCTTCGAAATCGGCACGAGGCTCTCGAGCGAGTCGCGGGTAATGACGAAGCCGCCGACATGCTGGCTCAAATGGCGCGGAAAGCTCTTCAGCACCGCGACGATGTTGAAGAGCTGGGTGAGGGTTGGATCGTCCGGATCGAGCCCGAGCATCTTCGTGCCCTCGGCACCCGCCGCATTGCCCCAGCCCCAGTGCAGCTGGTTGAGCGCGGCGATCGTGTCGTCGGAAATGCCGAAGACCTTGGCCGTCTCGCGGATGGCGCTTTTCGAGCGGTAGGAGATGACGGTGGCGGTCAGACCGGTGCGCTTGCCGCCGTACTTTTTGTAGACATACTGCATCACCTCCTCGCGCCGTTCGTGCTCGAAATCGACATCGATATCCGGCGGCTCGTTGCGCTCGGTGCTGAGGAACCGCCCGAACACGAGATTGCCGGTGAGCGGGTTCACCTCGGTGATCTCGAGGCAGTAGCAGACCATGGAATTGGCTGCCGATCCGCGGCCCTGGCAGAGAATGCCGCGTTCGTATCGTGCGTAACGCACGACATCCTGCACGGTGAGGAAGTAGGACGCGTACTGCATTTTCTCGATCAGTTGCAGTTCGCTTTCGACACCCTCGATGACCTGCTGCGGCACGCCTTTCGGATAGCGCTTCTGTGCCCCCTCCCAGGTCAACCGCTCGAGCGTCTCCTGAGCCGTCTCGCCATTGCCGATGGTTTCGGTGGGATAGTTGTAGCGGAGCTGGTCGAGCGAAAATTCGATGCGGCCAAGCAGGACCTGCGTTTCAGCAAGCGCCCCAGGATAATCGGCGAACATTCGTGCCATCTCCGATCCCGGCTTGAGGTGGCGCTCGGAGTTCTGCTCCAGCCGGCGACCGGCGGTTTCGAGCGTGAGGTGCTCGCGGATACAGGTGACGACATCGTGCAGGAGCTTGCGATTGGGCTCGTGGTAGATGACGTCATTGGTAGCGAGCATGGGCACGGCAGCCTGGCGTGCCATTTCGGCCAGTCGATTGAGCCGTGCCCGGTCCTTCCCCTTGTAGGTGCAGGCAGCACCAAGCCACACATTGCCGGCTGCCATTGCGGCCAGCTGCCCAAGCGCCTTTTCGGTTGCGGCCCAGTTGGTTTCGTCCGGACAAAGGATCAGCAGCTGGCCCTCGGCAAATTCGGCGAGGTCGGCGAAATGAAGCAGGCAATTCCCCTTCTCGTTGCCCTCACGAAGGTTGCCCCGGCTCAGCATCCGGCAAAGACGACCGTAGGCTTCGCGATCGGAGGGATAAGCGATGACCTGCGGGGTGATGTCGGCGAACACCAGCCTGACACCGACTACGTAGCGGAAGTCCGGCGCCTTCTCCTTGAGGTCGCGCCAGGCGGTGTAGCCGCGTACCACCCCGGCAAAGCTGTTGCGATCGGCGATGCCGACTCCGCTCAGGCCCAGTGCGATGGCAGCGGCGACCATCTCCTGGGGGTGCGAGCCGGATCGCAGGAACGAGAAATTGGATGTCACCATCAGCTCGGCAAAGGCCGGGGCTGTCATGCGAAGAATCCGTGCATGAACCAGCGCGGCATTTCGCCGGTACCGTAGAGGCCGAGGCGGAACACCCAGAAGCGCCGGCCGCCATCGTCCTCGATGACGTAGTAGTTCCGCACGGCTTTGGCCGGCTCATATGGCGTAAGTTTCGACACATGCACGGGTTTTGGCGGCTGAAGGGCCTTATTTTCCGCCTTCTGGTCGTCACGCGGATCGCCGCGCTTTTCTTGCCTGATCGAGGGCAGGGCCTCGGACAGCGATTGACCGGAATGCCACCAGATGGCGTCGATAGGCTCTGCCAGGGAGCTGCGCATCACCCGATAAGAGATTCGTCGCCACACCATGCGCATGGGTGGACCGTGCGGCACCTCGGCCAGCACCTCGATCGGCTCTGGCGTCGGCAATAGTCGTAGCGGCCGGACGAGATCGCGGTCCGGCATGGCCAGGGGATCGTCCGGTGTACGGGCTATCACCGGTTCGAGTTTCACCGCCCGCTCCGGGATATGCGTGTTGACGAACTTGCTGCGCATCAATGCCGCCGGGCCGAGCCTGTTGCTCATCCGGTCGTAGAGCCGGTCGAGGTCGCGCGCGCCATCATCAGTCTCGAATGCACCGACCTGAGTGCTTTCGGCTGATGACAAGGAACTCGCGGCAAGCCGGATCATGTCGATACCGAAGCCGGCATCGTACTCGCCGACCAGCCGCTCCGAGCGATGCACGAACAGCTGGGCGATGTGATTTGGGTCACGCGTCGCTCGGGCGGCGTTGATCGAGAGCGTGATGACCTTGTGGTCGACGCGGTAGAGGAAGAGGTGAAAGCTCTGCGCGCCCATCTGCTCAGCCTCGAGCCGTAGTGCCAATCGTACGGCTAGATCGCGCGCCATCATAAGCACGTCGTCGAGATAGCCGATTGGTTCTGCGAAGCGCTGCTCGGCGAAATGCTCGGCCAGCGGGATGCGCGGCGTGATCTTTTCCTCGATCTCACCCAGCGCCTGGTCGAGCCGCAGCAGCAGCGACAGCCCGAAGCGGGCCTGCAGTGCCTTGCGCGGCCGGCCATAAAGCTGGCCGACGGTCTTCAATCCCATCTGGTTGAGCGCAGCGACCTGTGCCTCGCTGAGGCGCAGGGATACCACCGGCAGGTCGCCGATCGCCTCGCCATGATGGCCCGGTGCCACGATACCGGGACGAAAGTGGCTCAACGCCCAGGCGGCGCCGACTGTATCGGCTATGGCGCCAGATACCGTAAAGCCTAGCTGGCGCAGGCGGACCAGCAGATGAGTGAGCATCTTGTTCTCGCCGCCGAACAGATGCGCCACCCCGGTGATATCCATCACAAGGTCGCCATAGGGGCTGACATCGGTAAGCACCGACACGATCGGGCTGGCATTGGAATGCCAGTCGGCAAACTCGGAAAAGATATGCGCGATCGCGCTGTGATCGGCCTCGCGCACTTCGAGTCCAGGCACCAGCGCCCGCGCATCGGAGAGGTTCTGCCCTGGGGCAAGCCCGGCCTTGGATGCCGCCTCGTCCACTGCGACGAGCTTCATCGCCCCTTTCTGCTTTTCCCACAGCGCCAGTGGACGCCCGGATGCGGTCAGCGACGGATCAGCCCGCTTGAGAGAATCGGTGGCCCAACGTGGCAGCGACAGGGCGAGATGGCGTCGCAGCTGGCTGGCTGGCGATACCGTTTCCATCTGGTGCTGCAACGAAGCCATTTTCAGTCCAATCCAGGGTGAGATGCTGGTTCTCGATGCGCTTGAGGCGACCCGCGAGTTGCCGTTTCTCGATCTCGACGAGGTAGCGTGGCGGTCCCGGCGCCTGCGGATCGAAGGGCTGGCCGGCGCTCTGGGCGGGTTCCACCCGCCAGCGCAGTTTCGCCGCACTCGCCTCGCGCCCGCGGCCATAGCGGATGAGGAATACCGAGCTGCCGCCGGCGGAACTCCTGAGCGACAGCCGCCGCGAGACGGTGAAATCGAGCGCCTTGGGCTGGCCCAGTACATCGGCGATCACCCCGGCCACGGCCCGGCAGGCAATCGCCTCTTCCATGGCCCAGAGCAGTTCGGTGAGCGACCCGACCCGGGCGAGGATAAGCTTGTCGGGCTCGATCCCGAACGGGTTGAGCCCGATGGCATAGGGCACGCCCATTTCCTGGGCCTCTGCCGCAAGCTGCAGGTAAAGGATCGCCTGTCGTCCGCCGCCGAGCAGCCCGCGCGCCAGCCCGAGCGCGAAGCCAAGGCCCGCGGCGCCGTTACGCTGCTCGTCGACAAACACCTCGTGCAGCACCCCGGGCGGCACGGCGAGCAGCTCCTCGAGCCGCGGGCGAGTGTCGTTGGCCGCAACCGGCCGACCCGGACGCTGCGCAACATATGCCGCCCCTTCGGCCAGTATGGGGCGCTTTTCCAATGCGGCGATCTTCAGCCGCAACGTATCGAGATCGGCAAGGACGAGGCCCCGCATGCGAGCCTCCCTATCTGCTCGTGAGAACAAATAGGGAACACCAAAGTCTGGATTGGAGTCAAGTCGGGACTAGTCGCACAAAACAATCCCCTCTCCCCGGATTGACCCAATCGTGCGGCTGCGGCCACTTTCGCGATTGCGGGCGAGCCCCTATGTTTTCCCTCGACAGCCCTCCCAAGGACTCCAGATGTTCGACGCCCTGCGCTCCATTTTTCAGCGACCCGATGCGACTGTGCTCAGCATGGAGCCGAAACTCGCCGTCGCGGCCCTGCTCGTCCACCTTGCCGCCATCGATGGCACCGTCAGCGCCGAAGAGCGAACGGCGCTCGCCGGCACGTTGATGGACCATTACGGCCTCAGCGACGCCGAGGTCGAGAAGCTGGTCACCGAGGCAACGCGCCGAGACCAGGAATCGGTCGATTTCTACCGTTTCACCTCGGCGCTGAGCTCGCTCGACAACAGCGAGAAGATCGAGATCATCCGCATGATGTGGCAGGTGGTGTTTGCCGATCGCAAGAACCACGAGCTCGAGGACAACATGGTCTGGCGGATTGCCGAACTGATCGGCGTGTCGTCGCGCGACCGCACCGTGCTGCGTGCCCAGATGGCGAGGGCCTGATGGTCATCATCTCAACGACGCCGACGCTCGAAGGCCGGCCGATCCGCGACTATCTGGGCATCGTCACCGGCGAGGTGATCGTCGGCGCCAATATCTTCAAGGACCTGTTCGCCGGCATTCGCGACATCGTCGGCGGCCGCGCCGGCGCCTATGAATCGACGCTGCGTGATGCCCGCCACGAAGCCTTTCGCGAGCTCAGCGCCGCGGCCGAGCGGCTGGGTGCCGATGCCGTGGTCGGCGTCGATATCGACTACGAAGTGGTCGGCCAGGGCGGCTCGATGCTGATGGTTTCGGTGTCGGGAACAGCGGTGCGCCTGTAGCGCCCACGGCCTGGGTCAGCCGGCTGGCGCCTCGTACTCGATTGTCATCCCTGTGTAGGCAGGGATCCACGTCGCAGCCAGCGCGAGTTGAGAGTTGGACCCCTGCCTTCGCAGGGGTGACATCCGGCGGGGAGGTTAGCACTGCCGGCTATTCAGCCTTGTGTTCCCGCAGCAATGGACCTAGCGCGTCCATGCCTCGAACTTGCCTGGATAGCTGATCTCGCCGGTTGCGCAGTCGAAGCCCGGCGCCAGTTCGTCGGCGGCCTTGCGCGCCAGTTCCGGTGCATCCGGATTGGCCAGCACGTCGATATAGGCGACGTGGCAGGTGGCGCCCGCGGCGACCTTGATCACCACTGCCACCTGCTGCTCGGTCTCCCCGCTTTCCGGGTCGGCGAGCAGGGGCACGATGGCGGCGAACGGCTTGAAATGGCCCTCGGCATTGGACACTCGCCATTCGATGCCCGGACCGAGCCGGTTATACGGCTTGATCGTCTGCTCGGCCGCCTTCTCGCTGGTCGAGTCGAGCCCGAACGACACATACATCCGCCGGTCGACTTCCCGGACCATCACCGGCATGCCCTTGAGGCCCGGACAGGCCCAGGTGGAGCCGAAATCGTCCGACTGCATGACGGTGCAGAGGGTGTTGAGATCGAGATCGGTAAAGCTCGATTCGATCTGTTGCGCACCGACCGGTGTGGCCAGGACCACCGCCAGTCCCGCTGCCAGGACGACACCTTTCACCACGAACTCCTTAACCCTCGCATGCCACTCCCGCGCGTGGATGCCTTGCAAACGTGGCCTGGGATGGGCAAAAGGGCCGGCGACCTCCTCCCTCAAGGCACACGACCATGAATATCGACGCGATCCCGATCGGCAAGAACCCTCCCGACGACCTCAACGTCATCATCGAGGTCCCGATGGGCGGCGAGCCGATCAAGTACGAGATCGACAAGGCCTCGGGCGCCCTGTTCGTCGATCGCTTCCTCTATACGCCGATGCGTTACCCCGGGAATTACGGCTTCGTGCCGCATACCCTGTGCGGCGACGGCGACCCGCTCGACGTCATCGTCATGAACTCCCGCCCGCTGGTGCCCGGTGCTGTCGTACGCTGCCGCCCCTTTGGCGTGCTGTTCATGGAAGACGATGGCGGTACCGACGAGAAGATCCTCGCCGTTCCGGTTTCCAAGCTCACCAAGATGTATGACGGCATCAAGGATGTGGCCGACATGCAGCCGATCCAGATCGAGCGCGTGAAGCACTTTTTCACCCACTACAAGGATCTCGAGCCCGGCAAATGGGCCAAGATCGACCGCGTCGGCGGCCTCGCCGATGCGCAAAAGGTCATTCTGGACTCGATCGAGCGGGCCAAGAACGAGAAGTAAGAACTCGTTAGGGATTGCCCCTTGAAAGACGACCAACCCGGTCACATATATCGGCCAACGGTTGGTTGATCGGGCGCTGTTCCCTCCCGGCAGCCGGATCCCGACCCAACGGAAAGGCGCTCCCCGAAAGGGTTGAGCGCCTTTCTTTTTGCCCAAACGAAAGGGGCACCGGCCTGGCCGATGCCCCGTGATTCACGTGAAGCAATGGGTGGCTTCAGTGCCCGCCCATCGCGTGCATCTCCGGGTTGGCCGGCGGCTTCCTGACGAAGAAGGCTGCCACCACCGCAAAGAGCGAGATCACTGCGCCGCACATGAAGCCGAGCCGGATGCCACTCGCCAGCGCCGCCACCTGATCGGCGCCGGCAGCGACCAGCGCCGTGCTCTGGATCGTCATCAGCGCGATGAACAGCGCGACGCCCGCAGCGCCCGCCACCTGCTGGACCGAGCCGAGAATCGCACTGCCATGCGAGTAGAGCGACATGGGCAGCGAGCTCAGCGAGGCGGTGAACAGCGGCGTGAACATCAGCGCCAGCCCGATGCACAGCGCCACGTGGCAGGCGAGGATCACCCAGATCGAGCTCGACTGGTCGACCAGCGTCAGCGCCCACAAGACCGCACTCACGAGGCCGGCGCCGGGTACCAGGAGGCGCGTCGTGCCCCAGCGGTCATAGAGCCGGCCGACGATCGGGCCGAGCAGGCCCATGATCAGGCTGCCCGGCAGCAGCATCATGCCGATCTGCAGCGGGTCGAGCCCCAGCACGTTCTGCAGGAACAGCGGCAGGAGGATGATGACCCCGAACAGCGCCATCATCGCCACTGCCATCATCACCACCGACAGCGTGTAGTTGGTGTGGGCGAAGGTCCTAAGGTCGAGCAGCGCCCGGTCGGCCTTCTGGAGGCTCAGCTGGCGGAGGACGAACAGCACCATGGTGACGAGGCCGACCCCGAGCGGGATCCATGGCGACATGCCGTGCTCGCCGGCTGCGGCGGCTTCACCGAAGCCCGAGAGGCCATAGACGATGCCGCCGAAGGCGAGTGCCGAGAGAACCACCGACAGCACATCGAGCGGGGTCGAGCGCGGCTCGGAGACGTTCTTCATCTTGGCCCAGCCGAGCGCCAGCGCCCCGAGCGCAATGGGCAGCACCAGGATGAACATCCAGCGCCAGTCGAGATGGGTGAGGATGAAGCCGCCAATGGTCGGCCCGATGGCCGGCGCCACCGACATGACGATCGAGATGTTGCCCATGGTCTTGCCGCGGGCTTCCGGCGGCACCAGCGTCATGACGGTGGTCATCAGTAGCGGCATCATGATGGCCGTGCCCGTCGCCTGGATGACGCGGCCGAACACCAGTAGCTCGAGCCCCGGCGAGACGGCGCAGATCAGCGTGCCGACCGAAAAGATCGCCATGGCGAGCATGTAGATCGGCCGGGTGTTGATGCGCTGCAGCAGGAAGCCGGTGATCGGGATCACCACGGCCATGGTGAGGAGGAACGCCGTCGTGAGCCACTGCGCCGCCGATGCGGTGACGCCGAGATCGGTCATCAGCGGCTGGATAGCGACGCTCATGATCGTCTCGTTGAGGAAGACGACGAAGGTCGAAACCAGCAGCAACGCGATGACGAGGCGGTTGCGCGCGGCGACCGAACGATCCTCCGGCGCAGCGTCCAAAGCGGTCGGCGGCAGCTCGTTGATGGCTTCACTGGTCATTGCAGTCGCCTCCGAATCCGAAAAGGGCGCGTGGTTTAGAACGAATCTAGACTCTTCGACCAGAGCCGAATCTGCATGGCGTAATTGCGAGGGGTGGGCGGCGGTGTCGGACATGGCGAGCTCCTTCAGTTGCCAGTACGACGAGCGGCCCCGTCCGGATTCGACAGCGATCGGCAGAAATTCGATTAAGCGCTGTATTAAGTTTCACGGATCGGTGCGTCAATGCTGAATCGATCGCTTAAGTGATTTGCAGCGCGTCCGTGCAATCGCCGGGTCGTCGGGCTATGCATGAGTGTTGCCGCGCGGGGGGTTTGCCCCGCTTTAGCCCGTTCATGGAGAGCCTGATGGTGAATGCCGTCGAGGAAACGTTTGAGGGCCGTGGTGGCCTGAACATATTTTACCGCAGCTTCCGCCCCGCAGCGACGCCGCGCGCCGTTGTCGTCATCGTGCCCGGATTCAATTCGCATAGCGGCCAGTACCTGTGGGTGGCCGACCAGCTGGTCGGCGCCGGCTATGCCGTCTACGTCGTCGACCTGCGCGGCCGCGGCCGCTCGGACGGCGAGCGCTTCTATGTCGACAGCGCCAGCGACTATGTCGCCGACGTCGACGGCCTCGTGAAGATCGCGCAATCGCGTGAACCCGGGCTGCCGCTCTTCGTGCTCGGCCATTCGGCCGGCGGCGTCGTCTCCTGCCTCTATACGCTGGAGCACCAGTCCGAAATGGCCGGGCTGATCTGCGAGAGCTTCGCCTTCCAGGTGCCGGCGCCGGATTTCGCGCTGGCAGCGCTCAAGGGCCTCAGCCATCTCGCACCGCACGCCCACGTGCTGGCGCTCAAGAACGAGGATTTCTCGCGCGATCCGGCAGTCGTCGCTTCGATGAATGCCGATCCGCTGATCGCCCACGAGACGCAGCCGACCAAGACCGTGGCCGAACTCGCCCGCGCCGACGACCGGCTGAAGCAGTCCTTCGACAAGTTCACCCTGCCGGTGTTCATCCTGCACGGCACGCTCGACAAGGCCACCAAGCCCTCGGGCAGTCAGTTCTTCTTCGATCACACCGGCTCGACCGACAAGACGCTGAAGCTCTACGAAGGCCACTTCCACGACCTGCTCAACGACCTGGGCAAGGAGGAGGTGATGGGCGACATCATCGCCTGGCTCAAGGCCCGTACCTGACCCGTCGAGCGCCGGCGGCAATGGTCGCCGGCGCCTTACAACGGTTTCTCGGCCAGCCCGCGGAACGCATCCGGCACGCGCTGCTCGCCGTCGAGCCCGCCATAGGCGATGGCTTCGCGCCCGAATTTCTCCCGCACCCGGTCCATCGCCTTGTCCGCGCCCAGCCGCTGCCCACCGCGCCGCGAGCCGAGCCGCAACCCTTCGTCCACAAGCCCGAGCGGCAGTTCCATCTGGACCAGTGGATCGCGCTCGAGCTGGGCCACCGAGATGGCGAGCAGCGTGATCGTCTGCTCATCCGGATGATCAACCCGCACCACCTTCACCAGCTCCTCGGCGATCTCGGCGAGGCTGACGGTGGCAGCCAGCGGCGAATCGATCGTCATGGAGCGCGTCACGGCCCGCATGTCGCGGAAGCGGACGCGCACCGTGACCGTGTGCCCAAACCACGACTTTGCGCGCAGCCGCGAAGCAATGCGGTCGGCGAGGTGGCGGAGAGTCGGCCGCCAGATCTTTTCGGCGAACGGCTTTCGCCCCAGCGCCGATTGCGCCCCGGCCGATCGGGCGCGCTGGTTGGTGACGATCGGGCGCGGGTCGCGGTTCCAGGCGAGTTGGCTGAGCTTTTCGCCGGTCGCCCGCCCAAGCAGCCCCTGCACCCACTCGACCTTCTTCTCCGCCAGCTGGCCGATGGTGAGAATGCCCTCGTCCTCCAGCTTGCCTTCGGTCACCGGGCCGACGCCCCACATCAGGCTCACCGGCAAGTCGTGCAGGAACTCGAGCTCACGCGCCGGATCGATCACCACCAAGTTGTCGGGCTTGGCAACCTGCGAGCCGATCTTGGCGAGATGCTTGGTGCGCGCCACCCCGATCGAGATCGGCAGGCCCAGTTCCGCCCGCACCCGCCTGCGGATCGTCTGCGCGATCACCTCCGGCGTGCCGAAGAGGTGTTCGCACCCGGCGACATCGGCAAAAGCCTCGTCGATCGAGATTCGTTCGACCAGCGGCGTAAAATCGTCGAGCACCGCCATCGCCGCATCGCCCAGCCGCTGGTACTCTTCGAAATGCCCGCCGGTGAAGATCAGCTCGGGACAGAGCGCCTTCGCGTCCCAGCCGGACATGCCCCCGCGTACGCCAAACGCCTTCGCCTCATACGAAGCCGCCAGCACCACGCCGCCGCCTACGGCAATCGGTTTGCCGCGCAGCTCCGGGTTCAGCAGCTGCTCTACCGAAGCGTAGAAGGCATCGAGATCGGCATGCAGGATCGTTGCGCCGGTCATGCCGGATGCTCCGCGTTGGGAGAACATAAAGCGAACACATACGATCACGAGTCAAGCGGTCGCTCTTCCGGTTAGGACCGGATTAACCCTACCCGCCTAGGATCGGGGTTCGGATCGGCCGCCGTCTGCGCGCCGGCTCAGCGTTGATTTGTAGAGTAACCAGACGATGCCGGCACAGCACCTCATCGAAGACGCCCGCCGAGACGTAAGCCCTGCCATTGCCATTCGAATCCCCGCCCGCGTCATGGGCGCGGTTCTGCTGGGCTTTGTGGCGCTGGTGCTGGTCTCGCTCGCTACCTGGTCGGTCGACGATCCGAGTTTCTCATACGCTTCGGGCGAACCGGCGAAGAACTGGCTGGGCTTCCCCGGCGCGGTGATCGCCGATATCGCCTTCCAGGTCTTCGGCCTCGGCATCCTCGTCCTGCTCGTTCCGCCGGCGCTCTGGGGCTGGGCCATGTTCCGCCGCCGCATGCCTTCGCGGATGGCGCTGCGCCTGCCCGCCTGGATCGGCGCCGGCGTCCTCGCCTGCGGCGTCTTCGGCTTCATCGCCGCGCCCGAAACCTGGCCGCTGCCCACCGGGCTCGGCGGCCTTGTCGGCCAGAGCTTCACCAACCTCGCGATCATGGCCACGGGCGACACCCCGCAGCCAGTGACCGCGGTGCTTTTCGCCATCATCATCTCGGCCCCGGCGCTGGCGCTGTTCTGGATCGCCATGGGCCTCGGCAAGGTCACCCTGCCCGAGCTGCCCAAGTCCACCGGCAAGGGCAAGTCGGCCAAGGCTGCCGCCGCGCGGATCGACGAAGACGACGATACGCCCGAGCGCGATTCGATGTTCGACGTCATCCTCGGCGCCGCCGTGCATATGGGCTTTTCCGCGCGTTCGGCCATGAAGCGCGCCGGCATCAAGATCGCCGAGCGCCGCGCCGCCGAGAAGGAAGCCGAGGCCGTCCGCGGCGCCTTCGAGCCGAGCTTCAACGGCCATGCCCGCGCCCCCAACGTGCCTTCCGTCGAGCCCGACATGCCCACCCTCGAGCGCCGCTCGATCGTTGGCGCGCACGAAGAACCGCCCTTCGACGACTATCCGGACCTGCCGGACGATGACATGACCGAGCCCCAGCGCTGGGAGATGCAGACCCCGTTGCGCGGTCCGATGGCCGCTCGCACCTCTGCCCCGCTTCCGCATGCGCCGGCCCCGCGCGGCCCGCAGGCAGCCCCATCAGCCTCGCCGCGCGTGACGCCGGCCGCACCGCGCCCGCAGCAGGGTACCCGCGCCGCCCGCGAAGCCCAGGGCTCGCTGCTCGACGAGGCAACAGGTTTCGAACTGCCCGAGCTGAGCCTCCTCGCCCAGCCCAAGCACAAGTCGTTGAGCCCAGAGCATGCGCCCGAGCGCCTGGAAGCCATGGCGCGCAAGCTCGAATCCGTGCTCGAGGACTTTGGCGTCAAGGGCGACATCATCAATGTCCGCCCCGGTCCCGTGGTGACCCTCTACGAACTCGAGCCCGCGCCGGGCATCAAGTCGTCCCGCGTCATCTCGCTTGCCGACGATATCGCCCGCTCGATGAGCGCGATCTCGGCCCGCGTCGCCGTCGTTCCCGGCCGCAACGCCATCGGCATCGAACTGCCCAATGAGCAGCGCGAGACCGTCTACCTGCGCGAAATGCTGGCTTCGTCCGATTTCGAGAAGATGAAGGGCAAGCTCCCCATCTGCCTCGGCAAGACCATCGGCGGCGAGCCAATCATCGCCGACCTCGCCAAGATGCCCCACCTGCTGATCGCCGGCACCACCGGCTCGGGCAAATCGGTGGGTATCAACACCTTCATTCTCAGCCTGCTCTACCAGATGACTCCCGAGCAGTGCCGCCTGATCATGATCGACCCCAAGATGCTGGAACTGTCGATCTATGACGGCATCCCGCACCTGCTGACCCCGGTCGTCACCGATCCGAACAAGGCCGTGGTCGCGCTGAAGTGGGCCGTCCGCGAGATGGAAGACCGCTATCGCAAGATGAGCAAGATCGGTGTACGCAACATCGACGGCTTCAACATGCGCGTCTCCGAGGCCCAGGCCCGCGGCGACGTCATCACCCGCACCGTGCAGACCGGCTTCGACCACGAAACCGGCGAGGCGATCTACGAGAGCGAGGAATTCAACCTCGAGCCGCTGCCCTTCATCGTCATCATCATCGACGAGATGGCTGACCTGATGATGGTCGCCGGCAAGGAGATCGAAGGCTCGGTGCAGCGCCTCGCCCAGATGGCCCGCGCCGCCGGCATTCACGTCATCACTGCTACGCAGCGCCCCTCGGTCGACGTCATCACCGGCACCATCAAGGCCAACTTCCCCACCCGCATCTCGTTCATGGTGACGTCCAAGATCGACTCGCGCACCATCCTGGGCGAACAGGGCGCCGAGCAGCTGCTCGGCAACGGCGACATGCTCTACATGGCCGGCGGCGGCCGCATCCGGCGCCTGCACGGCCCGTTCGTCGCCGACAGCGAAGTTGAGGCGGTGGTCAACCACCTGAAGTCGCAGGGCGCGCCCGACTATCTCGAAGCCATCGTCGCCGACGAGGACGAGATGGACGAAGGCGGCATGCCCACCGATGGCGACGAATTCGGCGGCTCGGGCGACGAGCTCTACGACAAGGCCGTCAATGTCGTGCTCACCGACAAGAAGGTCTCGACCTCCTATATCCAGCGTCGCCTGGCCGTCGGCTACAACAAGGCCGCGACGCTGATCGAGCGCATGGAGAAGGAAGGCGTGATTTCCGCCGCCAACCACGCCGGCAAGCGCGAAATCCTCGTCGGGAATAGCGCGGACGGGTATTGAGCTAGGCGCAGTTCCAATGTGAATGGGCCTGCTCGCCACCGCCTCCACCGGCTGTCATCCCTGCGAAGGCAGGGATCCAGGTCTCAGCTGGCGCGGGCTGGGAAATGGACCCCTGCCTTCGCAGGGGTGACAATCGAGGTTGGGGTAGCCTTCCGGGTCCATCCCGGACGGCTGCCATAAACCTTCCACCTCTTGCCGCATTTGATCGCTACGTGCATCGTCCGAAATACGAACCACGGATCGCGTTACGCCCATGCTCCGCCGCAGCTTTCTCGCCCTCGCCGCCGCTCTTGTCGCCGTTCCGGCGCTCGCGCAGGAGCCGCGCACGCTGACCGATGCCGAGCGGCAGCTGATCACCGAAATCAACCAGCACAACTCCGCCATCAAGACCATGGTCGGCCGCTTCCTGCAGATCGACACCCAGGGCCAGCGAATCGAGGGCACCTTCTTCCTCGAACGGCCCGGCAAGGTGCTGTTCCGCTACAATCCGCCCAGCTACGAACAGATCGTCTCGGTGGGACGCGGCTTCTACATCGTCGATCGCAAGGAAAGGACCCAGTACGCCTATCCACAGGACAAGGTGCCGCTGCGCCAGTTCCTCGAATCCGAGATCGACCTGTTCAAGGCCAATATCGTCGCCATCGGCCAGTCCGACGACTACCTGTCGCTGACGCTCCAGGATGACACGCCGGCCGGCATCGTGCAGGTGGCGCTGGTCTTCGATCTCGAGAGCAAGGATCTGAAGCAGTGGGTGCTGACCGAGCCTTCGGGCAACCAGCTCACCTTCTCGCTGTTCGACGTCGAAAAAGACGTCACCATCCCGCCCGCCTTCTTCGCCATCGACTCGACCTACAAGTCGCCGTCGCGCAACTGACACGCCCCGGGCTTTACGGCTGACGATTCGGCGCTGCATAAGGGGCGCCGTTTCCCTTACGGCCGACCTTCATGCCCGCTTCGCTCGCCACCTGGAACATCAACTCGGTTCGCCTGCGGCTGCCGATCGTGCTCGACTTCCTGCGCCAGTACCGGCCGGACGTCTTGTGCCTGCAGGAGATCAAGTGCCTCAACGACCAGTTCCCGAGAAAGGAACTGACGGCCGCCGGCTACCCCTACCAGGCCGTGCACGGCCAGAAGGGCTATCATGGCGTCGCCATCGTCTCGAAACACCCGCTGACCGACATATCGAGCCGCGTCTTTGTCGAGATCGAGGAGAGCCGGCACGTTTCGGCACTGGTCGACATGGGCGGCGGGCCGCTCACCGTGCACAATTTCTACATCCCCGCCGGCGGCGACGAGCCGGATGTCGAGATCAACCCCAAGTTCAAGCACAAGATGGGCTTCCTGGGCGAATTGAAGGGCTGGTTCGGCGAGGACCATTTCCGCGAGCGCCAGCTCATTTGCGGCGATTTCAACATCGCCCCGCTCGAGCACGACGTCTGGAGCCACAAGCAGCTCCTCAAGGTGGTGAGCCACACCCCGATGGAGACCGAGGCGCTGAACGAGCTGCTGACCGGTGGTCACGGCTGGGTCGATTTGGTGCGAAAGTACTTCCCGGCCGACCAGAAGCTCTATTCGTGGTGGAGCTACCGCGCCAAGGACTGGGATACTGCCGACAAGGGCCGCCGCCTCGACCACATCTGGGCCACGGCGGATATCGCCGCCCGCACCTCCGGCGCCGAGATCATCCGCGCCGCGCGCGGCTGGTCCAACCAGCCGTCCGACCACGTGCCCGTCATCACGCGCTTTGCGTGAAATCTGAGCGAGGAATCACGTTATGACCCGCCAGCTCGTCAGTTCCGGCTCCTATCTCGAACCGGTGATCGGCTTCTCCCGCGCCGTCCGCGTCGGCAACACGGTGGTGGTCGGCGGCACTGCACCGATCAAGGCCGAGGGCGGCACTGCAGCCATCGGCGACGCCTACGGGCAGACGAAACGCTGCCTCGAGATTGTCGCCAAGGCCCTGGCTGACGCCGGCGCCGGCCTGGAGCATGTGACCCGCACCCGCATCATCCTCACCGATATAGCGCTCTGGAAAGACGCCGCCCGCGCCCATGCCGAGGTGTTCGGCACGATCCGGCCGGTGACCACGCTGATGCAGGTGACGGCCTTCGTCGATCCCGACTGGCTGGTGGAGATCGAGGCGGAAGCGGTGATCGGCTGAACCTGGTTCGTTAGGCAGCGGAGCCGCTCCAACCTCGATTGTCATCCCTGCGCAGGCAGGGATCCATCTCTCCGCTGGCGCTTGCTGCACGTTGGACCCCTGCCTTCGCAGGGGTGACAGCTGGTGGTTGGGCACCTCAGTGCCACGTTCCAGGTCCGTCAGCCCTTAAACCGGCTGCGCGTGCTCTCGATCGCGCCGAGATAGCCGCTGAGGTCGCGCCGGATCCGGTCGGCGGCGCGCTGCGCCAGCCCGGGCGACTGGTTGATCAGCTTCATGAAGGCCGAGCGCGGCACGAACAGCGTTTCGACGGCATCCACGGCCTTGATCGTCACCGGCCGTGGCTTGGCGATCACCATCGCCATCGCGCCCAGCACCGCGCCGGTCTCGTGGATCAGGAACGGATTGTCTTCGCCGCCATCCTGCGTGCTGGACACGGTGCCGGTGATGAGCACGTGGGCGCCTTCGGGCGTATCGCCGGACGCGTAGATCACCGAACCGGGCCGGAACTTCTTGCGTTCCGAGGCGAACGCCAACAGGCGCCGCTGCTCGGCGTCGCAGATTTCGAAGAAATCCGCACGTCCCAGGATCGTCGCCGCGTCGTCGAGTTGCATGCCGCCCCATTCCAGCGCCGAAGCGTCGTGGTCGGACGCGGATGCGTCCGCTTTGCTGCCGCGGCCGTCGATATAGAGCATGTCTTGGGAACAACCGGAATCGATTTTGCCGATCCCTTATCGGGACCGGCCACTATTCACCAGCCAAAACTCCGGCCGGGACGCGGGGGAGTGGGAGGGGCGCCACCCCGCGTCCCGCCGGTCGGCCAGCGCCTAGGGCACCAGCCGGTACCCGCCCTCCTCGGTAACGAGCAGGCGGGCATTGGAGGGATCGCGCTCGATCTTCTGGCGCAGCCGATAGATATGGGTCTCGAGCGTGTGCGTGGTGACGCGGTTATTGTAGCCCCACACTTCCTTGAGCAGGATCTCGCGGGTGATCGTCTTGGGGCCTTGGCGGTAGAGGTACTTGAGGATCGAGGTTTCCTTGTCGGTGAGCCGAACCTTGGCGCCGTCCGTCGCCTCGAGAATCTTGGCCGCCGGCTGGAAGCTGTAGTGCCCGATGGTGAACACCACATCCTCGCTCTGGTCGTGCTGGCGCAGCGCCGCGCGGATGCGGGCGAGCAGCACGGAGAAGCGGAAGGGCTTGGTCACGTAGTCGTTGGCGCCGGACTCGAGGCCGAGGATCTGGTCGGCATCGCTGTCCTGCGCGGTCAGCATGATGATCGGGCTCTTGAAGCCTTCGCGACGGAGGATCTTCACCGCCTCGCGCCCATCCATGTCGGGCAGGCCGACATCGAGCAGCATCAGGTCGACATGCGCATTGTGCACCTTGGACAGCGCGTCCGCGGCAGCATCTGCTTCGACGATATCGAATTCGCGGTAAGGGGTAAGCTGCTCGACGAGCGTCTTGCGCAGCTCGCTATCGTCGTCGACAATCAGAATACGCCGTCTATTCATGCTGTTACCCCAAGCCATCGGCTCTGAATTCCTGAGTTATGGCAGGCACCTGAGCCTCGCCAATCAAAACGGCGTTACACCGCCGTGAGGCTAGAAACGTGATTTGACAGGCTAGAGTTTCACCGCGCTCAGGACATTTATGGCAGGCTTAGCCGCCCCTCGCTGACAACTGGCTGACATTTTCGTCGTCGTCTCCGCGTGACGCGTAAGACTTAGGTCGAGCCTGGATGTCCACTGCAGTATCTGCACGGCAGACTGCAGGCTTTGCCGGGTCGGCGCCGGCAAGCCGAAGGTGGCGTACCACCTGTATGCTATGGAGCCATACTACTGCGGATTGGCCTGCTGACGCGATCCGAACAGCGCCGAGCCGACACGGACATGCGTCGCGCCCATGGCAATGGCGGTCTCGAAATCGCCGCTCATCCCCATCGAAAGTTTTTCCACCCCTGCCTCGCGGCCGAGCACCGCCAGGTGGGCAAAATAGGGCCCGGGAGGATCGCCATCGGGCGGCACGCACATCAGCCCGACCACATCGAGCCCGTGCTCTTCGCGACAGCGCTTTACGAACGCCACCGCCTCATCGGGCGGAATCCCGGCCTTTTGCGGCTCGAGCCCGATATTGACCTGCACGTAGACCGGCAGCCGCCGCCCAGCCCGCTCCATTTCCGACTTTAGAATGCCGGCGAGTTTGTCGCGATCGACGGACTGGATCACGTCGAACAAGGCCACCGCGTCGCGCGCCTTGTTGGTTTGCAGCGGCCCGATGAGATGCAGTTCTATGCCATCATAGGATGCCCTGAGCTCAGGCCACTTGGCCTGCGCCTCCTGCACCCTGTTCTCTCCGAACACGCGCTGGCCGGCGTCAAGAAACGGCCGGATTGCTGCGCCATCGAAGGTTTTGGAGACGGCGATCAGCTCGACATGCTCGGGCGGTGGTCCGAACCGGCGCCGGGCCTTCTCGATCCGCTGCCGGATCATCTCCAGCCGTTCCGCGGCATTCTCCATGGGGCGCACTCTGTTGACCGGTTAACGGAATTCTGATGAAGGTCCGGTAGCCAAAAACCCCCCGCGACGCAACGCAATCCGCGGGATTTGAGGGACATCACGACTGTGACTGCACGTACGAACGAGCGCTACAACCCGCGTGTCGAAGAGCCGCGCTGGCAGAAGGCCTGGGACGAAGAAGAGACCTTCGTCGTCAAGAACGGCGACGAGCGCGAGCCCTATTACGTGCTCGAGATGTTCCCCTATCCGTCCGGCCGCATCCACATGGGGCACGTGCGCAACTACACCATGGGCGACGTCCTCGCTCGCTATAAGCGCGCCCGCGGCTTCAACGTACTGCACCCGATGGGCTGGGATGCCTTCGGCCTGCCGGCCGAAAACGCTGCCATGCAGAACAAGGTCCACCCCAAGGCCTGGACCTACGCCAATATCGACGCCATGCGGAAGCAGCTGAAATCCATCGGCTTTTCCTTCGACTGGACGCGCGAGATCGCGACCTGCGACGTCGAGTACTACGCCCAGCAGCAGAAGCTGTTCCTGGACATGATGCGCGAAGGCCTCGTCGCCCGCCGCAAGTCCAAGGTGAACTGGGATCCCGTCGATATGACCGTGCTCGCCAACGAGCAGGTGGTCGATGGCCGCGGCTGGCGCTCGGGCGCCGTCGTCGAGCAGCGCGAGCTGAACCAGTGGGCCTTCAAGGTCTCCGACTATGCCGAGGATCTGCTGCAGGCGCTGGATGGACTGGAGCAGTGGCCCGACAAGGTCCGGCTGATGCAGCATAACTGGATCGGCAAGTCCGAAGGCATGCGGCTGCTGTTCGAGCTCACCGCCGAGTTCGGCGATGTTTCCTCGATCGAGGTCTTCACCACCCGCCCGGACACCATCTTCGGCGCGAGCTTCATCGCCATTTCCGCCGATCATCCGCTGGCCAAGGCCCTGTCGGACCGGCCGGAGGTTGCCGCCTTCATCGCGGAGACGCACCGTCAGGGCACTGCCACCGAGACCATCGACAAGGCCGAAAAGCTTGGCGTCTTCACCGGGTTGCACGTGAAACATCCGGTCAAGCCCGGCGCCACCCTGCCCGTCTACGTCGCCAATTTCGTGCTGATGGAATACGGCGCTGGCGCCATTTTCGGCTGCCCCGCGCATGACCAGCGCGACCTGGATTTCGCCCGGCGCTACGGCCTGCCCGTGGTGCCCGTGGTGCTGCCGCCGGATGCCGACCCCGCGACCTTCGAAGTCGACGCCGAAGCCTATGTCGGGCCCGGGAAGCTGTTCCATTCCGAATTCCTCGACGGGCTCGAGGTCGATGCGGCCAAAAAGAAGATCGCCGAGTATTTTGGCGCGCGCACTGTCGGCAACATGCCGCAGGGCACCGTGGAGGTGAATTATCGCCTGCGCGACTGGGGCGTGTCGCGCCAGCGCTACTGGGGCTGCCCCATTCCGGTGATCCACTGCGAGAAGTGCGGCGTCGTGCCGGTCCCCGATGCGGACCTGCCGGTCACCCTGCCCGAGGACGTGACCTTCGATCGCCCCGGCAACCCGCTCGACCACCATCCGACCTGGAAGCATGTCAGCTGCCCCAATTGCGGCGGTCCCGCCACGCGCGAGACCGACACGATGGACACGTTCGTCGACAGCTCCTGGTATTTTGCCCGTTTCACCGCGCCCGATGCGGCAACGCCGACCATCCCGGCCGTCGCCAATAACTGGCTGCCGGTCGACCAGTACATCGGCGGCGTCGAGCATGCGATCCTCCACCTGCTCTACTCGCGCTTCTTCACCCGCGCGATGAAGAAGACTGGCCATCTGAGCCTCGACGAGCCGTTCAAGGGCCTGTTCACGCAAGGAATGGTGGTGCACGAGACCTACAAGGACGCCGAGGGCGAATGGCTGTCGCCGGCGGATGTCGTGGTCACCGGCATGGACGTGCGGACCGCGAAGAACGCCAAAACCGGCGCTCCGGTCGAGATCGGCGCCATCGAGAAGATGTCGAAGTCCAAGAAGAACGTCGTGGACCCCGACGAGATCGTCAAAACCTACGGCGCCGACACGGCCCGCTGGTTCATGCTGTCCGACTCCCCGCCGGAGCGCGATGTCCAGTGGACCGAGGCCGGCATAGAAGGCGCGTCGCGCTTCCTGCAGCGCGTCTGGAAGCTGGTCGGCGACATCCTCGACGCCACTGAGAAAGCTTCGGTGACCGACGGCATCATCGCCGATCCCGACGTGCTGGCGCTGCGCAAGGTGATCCACCGCGCCTCGGCGCAGGTGGCCGAGGAAATCGAGGGCCTGCGCTTCAACCGCGCCGTAGCCCAGATCTACGAGCTCACCAACGCGCTGGCGAAATTCGTCGCCTCGGGTACCGCGACGGCCTCGCGTGCGGCTGTGGCCAAGGAAGGCGTAGTCGTCCTCGTGCAACTGGTCGCCCCGATGATGCCGCACCTCGCCGAGACCGCCTGGTCGGCGCTCGGCCAGTCCGGCATGGCCGTCAACGCACCCTGGCCCGCTTCCGACCCAGCCCTGCTGGTGGATGATACGGTCGTGATGCCCGTGCAGGTGAACGGCAAGCGTCGCGGCGAGATCACTGTTGCCAAGGGAACGCCGAATGCCGAGGTCGAGAAACAGGCCTTGTCACTCGAAGCGGTTGCCCGCATGTTGGACGGCAAGCCGCCCAAGAAGGTGGTGATCGTCCCCGACAGGATCGTCAATGTCGTTGCCTAAGGCGGGATTGGCCACGCTCACCCTCCGTAACGCCTTGATCGCGCTGAGTCTTCTCGGCACGACGGCGCTGGCTGGCTGCTCGGGCATGACCCCTGTCTATGGCGAGCGCGGCCTAGGCGCCGAGCGGATCGCACTGCGCTACGCCGACCCCGACAACCGGCTCGAGCAGATCATCTACCAGGACCTGGCGCTCCGTCTTGGCCGCGCCGGCGACGCCGCGAGCCCGACGGTTCGTATCGAGACCAGCAGCTTTACCCGCGACCTGACCAGGTCCAGCGTGTCGCGCCCCGCCGAGCAGCGCGAAGCGGTTGTTTCCGCAACCGTCGAGCTCGTCGACGTCTCGGGCCAGGTCGTGTTCACGACCAAGCGCTCGGCCGCCGCTCTCTACTCGACCGACCGGCAGGCCCTCGCATCGTCGGAAGCCGAGGCCGAGGCGCTGGAACGCGCGGCGCGCGAACTCGCGGAGACCATTCGCCTGACGCTTCTCGGCGCGCTAAACCAGACTGCCGTCTGATGGGTGCGCTCAAGGCGCACGAGGTCGGCCGTTTCCTCGATCGCCCCGATATCGATATCGGCATTTTCCTCGCCTACGGCCCGGATTCCGGGCTTGTTCGCGAAACCGGGCAGCGCCTCGCCCGCCGATTTGCGGGGGCCGACGCGGACAGCATGAACCTCGTGGTGCTCGACGGCGCCGAACTCGATTCGGACCCCTCCCGGCTCGCCGTCGAGGCCAAGACGACCTCGCTCTTCGGCGATCGCCGGGTCATTCGCGTGCGCGGTGCCGGAAAGTCGCTGGTGATGACCCTCACCGAGCTGCGCGACGATCCGGGCGCCGCGATCATTCTCGAGGCCGGCAACCTCCTGCCGCGCGACCCGCTGCGCGCGCTGGTGGAGGCGGCCAAGCTCGGTCGCGCCCTGCCCTGCTACCCCGACAGCGACGAATCGCTGACCCGGCTGATCAGCGAAACCTTCAACAAGGCCGGCATTCGGGCCGACCAGGACACCGTGACGACGCTTCGCGAGTCCCTCGGCAATGACCGCGAGGTCACACGCCGGGAGCTCGAGAAGCTTGTCCTCTATGCGCAGGATAGCAAGGTTCTGACGCGCGAGGATATCTTGCTGCTCTGCGCCGACAATGGCGCGTTGGTACTCGACGCCATCATCGATGCGGCCGCGACCGGCCATGCTGCGGAAATGGACCAGGCGCTCGAACGCGCGACCGCCCAGAGCGTCAACAGCCAGCAGATTTTAGCGAGCCTTCTCAACCACTTCGCCATGCTGCGCCGCTGGCGCACGGCGGTCGATGGAGGCAAATCGCCGGGTGGCGTACTCGACGACGCCAAGCCGAAACCGCATTTCTCCCGCCGGTCTTCGCTCGAGCGGCAGCTGCGGCTGTGGACCGATGACGCGCTGTCCGCAGCGCTGGAGCGACTGCAGCTGGCGGTCGGAGACAGCCGCAAACGCTACGACCTGCAGGAAGTCATCGGCCACCGCGCCTTGCTCGCCATTTGTTCAATGGCTGCAGAGCGTTAGCCGGCTGTTTCATGTGAAACACAGCGGTGACGGGTCAGTGGCGCTGACGTGATGAATGGCTGATCCTGAACCGATCATTGACGACGGATGAACGGACCAGTCCGAACAGACATCACCGCTCTGTCAGTCGTCATCCGCGGGCTCGACCCGCGGACCCATGGATGCCGAAGCAAAGCATAGGTGCCAGGGTCAATCACGGGCATGACGGCGCGCGTGGCAGCTCCGGCGACCGCCGACCTTACGTTCCCGTCAGCTTCACGCAGATGCCGTCAAGCTGTTCCAGCGTGCGGTAGCGGATCTCGAGCTTGCCGCCCTGGTCCTTGTGGTCGATCGACACATGCAGGCCCAGCACGTCGGAGAGGCGCTTCTCGAGCGCGGCCGTATCCGGGTCCTTGGAGGCCGGATAACCCTTGCGCTTGGGAGCAGCGCCGAGTTCCCGCTGGGTCATCGCCTCTGCCTCGCGCACCGAGAGGCCCCCGCCGGCGATGCGCCGAGCAAGCGCCGACGGATCCTCGGCGGTGATCAGGGTGCGAGCATGGCCGGCGGTGAGCTCACCGCTCTTCAGCATGCCGCGCACATCCTCGGGCAGCTTGAGCAGCCGGAGCGTGTTTGCGACATGCGAGCGCGACTTGCCGATGACCTGCGCCAGGTCGTTCTGGGTATAGTCGAACTGCTCGATAAGCTGGCCGTAACCCATTGCTTCTTCGAGCGGATTGAGATCGACGCGCTGCACGTTCTCGATGATCGCGAGCTCGAGCGCTTCCTTGTCGTCCACTTCGCGGACGACGACCGGCACGTCATTGAGGCCGGCGCGCTGCGCCGCCCGCCAGCGGCGCTCACCGGCGATGATCTCGAACTGGTTAGGATCGTTGGTCGGCCGGACCAGCAGGGGCTGCATCACGCCCTTCTCGCGCACCGAATTGGTCAGCTCCTCGAGCTGCTCGGCATCGAAGTCGCGACGGGGATTGGCACGATTGGCAATCAGGAAGTCCACCGGCAGGCGCTTGCCGCTGCCACTATCGGCGAGCCGCGCGCCTTCCATGGTTGCCATGTCGCCGATCAGCGCGGCAAGTCCACGGCCGAGGCGGGAGGGTTTCTCGTTCATCTGTCGATCCTCATGCGGCCACAAGCTGGCGCTCGCGCCGGATCACTTCGGTAGCAAGGCGAAGGTAGGCCTGGCTGCCGGCACTCTTCAGGTCATACAGCAAGGCCGGCTTGCCGTAGGACGGGGCCTCGGCGAGGCGCACATTGCGCGGTATCACGGTGTCGTAGACCAGCGATCCCATTTCCTGTCGCACATCGGCAATGACCTGCTCGCTGAGATTGTTGCGGCGGTCGAACATGGTCATCACCACGCCCTGGATGGACAGTCTCGGGTTAAGGGTCGAGCGAATTTGTTCAATGGTTTGAAGCAGTTGGCTAAGGCCCTCGAGCGCGAAGAACTCGCATTGCAGCGGCACCAGCACGGCATCGGCTGCCACCAGCGCATTGATCGTGAGCAGGTTGAGCGAGGGCGGGCAGTCGATCAGCACGTAACTGATCGACTTGCCGTCGATCGTCAGCTCGCTGATCTGCTTGAAGGCGTCACGCAGGCGGAACGCGCGGTCGGCCTGCTGCGCGATCGTCAGCTCGACGCCGAGCAGGTCGAGCGTGGACGGCACGATCGCCACATTCGGCACGCTGGTCAGCACCGCCGCCTGCGCGATCCGAGCTTCGCCGAGCAACAGGTCGTAGCTCGACACATCGCGGCCCGAGCGAGAAATCCCGAGCCCGGTGGAAGCGTTGCCCTGCGGGTCTAGGTCGATGATCAGCACGCGCTCGCCGATCGCGGCGAGGGCCGTAGCCAGGTTGATGGCAGTCGTCGTCTTGCCGACGCCGCCCTTCTGATTGGCCAGGGTCAGGATTCGAGGAGCCAAGGTGAGAACTCCGAGCGTTTCCGCCAACTAATTGGTTTTACGACGCAAATTGCTGATGACCAGCAGAACGCCTGCGTCATCGGTGACGCTACCTTTTGTTAACACATCGTAGTCCCAGGCCAAACGGCTTTCGGCGAGTTCGGACGCGTGTTCCCGGCCTTTGTGCAGGATCGCCCGGGTTTCCGGGCCAAAGAACGGGTGGATAAGTCCGAGCAGTTCCGGCAGCGCCGCCAGTGCCCGGGAGGTGATCACGTCCCAGCGTGTTTCACGTGAATCAAACTCGGTCGAGCGGCCAGCGAACACCTGCGCCGGCAACTCGAGTTCGCGAATGGCCTGGCGCAGGAACGCCACCTTCTTGGTCACCGGCTCGACGAGTAGCACTGTCGCCCGACCCTTAAGGGCAATGGCCAGGGGGATGCCGGGCAACCCGCCGCCTGAACCGATATCGAGGATCCGCTCGTCAATAGAGCGGATCAGCGGCAGAATCTGGAGCGAGTCGACGATGTGCCGGTCCCAGAGTCCGTCGACTGTTTCACGTGAAACCAGATTCTGTACCGCGTTCCATTTCTTCAGGAGCGCAGCAAATGATTCCAGGTCACGCCGAACCTCAGGTTCCGGACGAACGAAGTGCTCAGAAAACGCGGTCACTTAGCTCGCCTGGCGGAGGCTGCCGCGCCGGATGACCGAGAGCAGCAGCGTGATTGCCGCCGGCGTGACGCCGTCGATGGCCTGTGCCTGCGCAATGGTTGCGGGACGCCGCTCGCTGAGCTTGTGGCGGATTTCCATCGATAGGCCGGGCAGGGCGGCATACTCGATCCAGTCCGGTATCTCCCGGCTCTCATCGCGCTTCATCGCCGCAATATCGGCCTGCTGCCGTTCGAGATAGACGGCGTATTGCGCATCTACCGTCAGCTGCTCCGCGATGCGCACCGATAGTCCGGCAAGTTCCGGCCAGAGCGGCACGAGCTTGTCGATGCTCATGTCCGGATAGGACAACAGTTCGAAAGCGCTGCGCTGCTGGCCATCGGCGTTGACGGCGAGCCCGGCCTTGCGCGCCGCCGTCGGCGACGTGGTGAGACTGTCGAGCTGCCTACGGCCGGAGGCGAGCGCCGCTGCCTTTTCCGCGAAGCGCTCGCGGCGCTCCTCGCCGACCAGGCCAGCCTCGATGGCAGCCGGTGTCAGCCGCTGGTCGGCATTGTCGCTCCTGAGGTGCAGGCGGAATTCGGCCCGCGAGGTGAACATGCGGTAGGGCTCGGAGACCCCGCGCGTCACGAGGTCATCGACCATCACGCCGAGGTAAGACTCGGTGCGGGAGAGACGCATCGGCTCGGCGCCCCTGGCGGCAAGCCCGGCATTGGCGCCGGCATAGATGCCTTGGGCAGCTGCTTCCTCGTACCCGGTGGTACCGTTGATCTGGCCTGCCAGATACAGCCCCGGAAGCCGCTTCAGCTCCAGCGACGGTCGGAGCTCGCGCGGATCGACATAATCGTACTCGATCGCGTAGCCCGGGCGGATGATCCGTACATCGGCGAGCCCGGGCATCGACTTGAGGAAGGACTCCTGAACATCCGCTGGAAGCGAGGTGGAGAGTCCGTTTGGATAGATCGTGTTGTCATCGAGCCCTTCGGGCTCAAGGAAGATCTGGTGGCTGTCGCGATCGGCGAAGCGTACGATCTTGTCCTCGATCGACGGGCAGTAGCGCGGACCGCGGCTCTTGATCCGGCCGGAATACATGGCCGAGCGATGGATATTGTCAGCGATGATGCGGTGCGTCTCGACGGTCGTGCGTGTGATGAAGCAACTGACCTGCGGCGTCGTGATCGCATCGGTGAGCTCCGAGAAGGGCTCCGGGATGTCGTCGCCGGGCTGCTCTTCGAGCACCGAGAAGTCGATGGAACTGCCATCGAGCCGCGCGGGGGTACCGGTCTTGAGGCGACCCAGCGTAAGCCCGAGCGCCTCGAGCCGCGTCGATAGCCCCAGCACCGGCTTCTCGCCGACGCGGCCGGCCGGAACCGTCTCCTCGCCACGATGAATGAGGCCGCGCAGGAACGTGCCGGTGGTCAGGACCACCGCCTTCGCGCCGAAGCGACGACCGTCGAGCAGCACGGCGCCGGTAATTCGGCCATTCTCGACGGTGAGATCGTCGACTTCGCCTTCGATGACGGTGAGGTTTGGCTGCGCCAGGATCGCCGCCTGCATCGCCTGCTTGTAGAGCTTGCGGTCGGCCTGGGCGCGCGGACCGCGGACGGCAGGGCCCTTGCGGCGGTTGAGGACGCGGAACTGGATGCCTGCGGCATCGGCGACGCGGCCCATGAGGCCATCCATGGCGTCGATTTCGCGCACGAGATGGCCCTTGCCGAGCCCGCCGATCGCCGGATTGCAGCTCATTTCGCCAATGGTGGCGAACTTGTGGGTGATGAGCGCGGTGGGGACACCGAGGCGCGCGGAGGCTGCCGCAGCCTCGCTGCCGGCGTGCCCGCCCCCCACGACAATGACGCCGAAGTCAGTCATCTGCTCGATTTCCTTGTAGGCGCGCGGTTTACGGCAAGGTTTCACGTGAATCAACCGCCGGCTGCGGGCGGCTCGGTTTCACTTGAATCACTTCCCGATGCAGAAGGCCGAAAAGAGATGGTCGAGGACGGACTCTGCATCCATTCGCCCGAGCAGGCGTTCGAGGGCCGCGGAAGCGCTGCGCAGGTGCTCGGCGGCGATCTCTGGGTTACCGATCGCGCCCTCGGCATCGGCCAGTGCCAGCGTAGCTCCGAGGATGGCGTCACGATCCCGCTGGTGGCTTGCGAGAAGCTGCCCAGCCGATACCGTGCCTGCTCCCGAAGCATCATAAAGGAGCTTCAGCAGGTCAGCCACGCCGTCTCCCGTTGTGACCGAGACCGAGATTTCGACGTCCGGTGCCGGGCCGAGGTCAGACTTCGTGCCTACCCGAACAAACGGCGGACGACGCCACTGCTCCTCGCCAAGCTCATCGAACTGCCTCGGCAGCTCGCTGCGCGGTTGATCCGGCGACTGCAGCCACAGGACGAGATCGGCAGCAAGCATTGCAGCACGCGCCCGCTCGACGCCAATGGCCTCCGCTTTCGAGCTCGTGTTGCGCTGCCCGGCGCTGTCGACGAGGATGATCAGCTGGCCATTGATATCGAGGGGTATTTCCTTGAGGTCGCGGGTGGTGCCGGCCTCATCCGAAACGATCGCCGCATCGGAGTTGGACAGGGCGTTGAGGAGGCTCGACTTGCCGACATTCGGGGGGCCTGCCAACACGACGCGAAAGCCGTCGCGCAGGATGCGACCCTGGCCGGTGGTGGCAGCGACCCGGCTCATATCGGCGTGGAGAGCCAGAACGTCGGTGCGGAAGCTTGCCGGCAGCGCGCCAACGTCCCCCTCATCGGAGAAATCGAGCTGGGCTTCGATCTCGGCGCGCAGATCGAGCAGGCGTTCGCGCCAGCCTTCGACCTGGCGGGTGAGGCCGCCTTCGAGGCGCGCGTAGGCGAGGGCGCGCTGGTTCTCGGTTTCTGCTTCGATGAGATCGCCCAGACCCTGGGCTTCGACGAGGTTCAGCTTGCCGTTCTCGAAAGCCCGGCGGGTGAACTCGCCGGCTTCGGCGAGACGAATGCCGTCGCGAGCCGAGAGCTTGCGGAGGAGGGCACGGACGACGGCGGGGGAACCGTGGACCTGGAGTTCGGCGCAGTCTTCGCCGGTGAAGCTGTTGGGGCCGGGCATCCAGGCGACGAGACCGCGATCGAGTCTGTCGCCGCCCAGGGTGATATCGCTGAGTATCAGCTTTCGCGGGGCGGGCAGGGCACCGAGGATTTCGGTGAGCACAATGCCGGATTGCGGGCCTGAGAGGCGGATGACCGCCACGCCGGAGGGCGTCGAGCCGGACGAGAGGGCGACGATGGTGTCGCCGTCACGCATGGGTGGGCCCTGAAACGGAGATCCCCGCTTTCGCGGGGATGACGTCGTGGCTGGGATGAACCCCGGAGGGCATGACTGGTGCCCGTCCGGCTCAGGTGTTCATCGAGTCGAAGAAGTCGGAGTTCGTCTTGGTCTGACGGATCTTGTCCATCAGGAACTCCATCGCGTCGACCGTGCCCATCGGGTTGAGGATGCGGCGGAGGACATACATCTTGCGCAGGATATCCGGCTCGACCAGCAGCTCTTCCTTGCGGGTGCCGGACTTGGTGACATCGAGCGCCGGGAAGATGCGCTTGTCCGATACCTTGCGATCAAGCACGATTTCGGAGTTACCGGTGCCCTTGAACTCTTCGAAGATCACTTCGTCCATGCGCGAGCCGGTATCGATCAGCGCAGTCGAGATGATGGTGAGCGAGCCGCCATCCTCGATATTGCGCGCGGCGCCGAAGAAGCGCTTGGGACGCTGGAGCGCGTTGGCGTCCACACCGCCGGTCAACACCTTGCCCGAGGACGGCACCACCGTGTTGTAGGCGCGGCCGAGGCGGGTGATCGAATCGAGGAGGATGACGACGTCGCGCTTGTGTTCGACGAGGCGCTTGGCCTTCTCGATGACCATTTCGGCGACCTGGACGTGGCGCGATGCCGGTTCGTCGAAGGTGGAGGAGATGACCTCGCCCTTCACCGAGCGCTGCATGTCGGTGACTTCCTCCGGGCGCTCGTCGATGAGCAGCACGATAAGGTAGCATTCCGGGTGATTGATGGCGATCGACTGTGCAATATTCTGCAACAGTACGGTCTTACCTGTACGCGGCGGCGCAACGATCAGGGCGCGCTGGCCTTTGCCGAGCGGCGCTACCAGGTCCATGACCCGGGCGCTCTTGTCTTTGTTCGTCGGATCGGGAAGCTCGAGCTTCAGGCGCTCATCGGGATAGAGCGGCGTGAGGTTGTCGAAGTTGATCTTGTGGCGGACCTTCTCGGGGTCCTCGAAATTGATCGTGTTGACCTTGAGGAGGGCGAAGTAGCGCTCACCCTCTTTCGGGGAGCGGATCTGGCCTTCGACCGTGTCGCCGGTGCGCAGCGAGAAGCGGCGAATCTGGGACGGGGAGACGTAGATGTCGTCCGGACCAGGAAGATAGTTCGCGTCGGGCGACCGCAGGAAGCCAAAACCGTCGGGCAGGACTTCGACCACGCCTTCGCCGGTAATGTCGACCTCATGCGCCGCCAGCTCCTTGAGGATGGCGAACATCAGCTCCTGCTTGCGCAGGGTCGAGGCGCTCTCGACGTCGTTGGTCTCGGCGAACTCGAGCAGTTCGGCAGGCGTCTTGGCCTTGAGCTCGCTGAGCTTGATACTTTCCATTGCGGGAAAAACCCTCGGGTAAACGTAGTGGCAGGACTGTAAATTTGGGGGAGTTGTCGCCCGGAAAGCGCCGGGGAGGCGCCCATGTATCAGGCGAGTGCGCCTCAGATAGCTAAAACTGCCGTCTTATTCAAGGCCCGACCGCTGCATGCGATCGCGTGAGGACCAGCGTTCAGAACGGCTTCACGATCACCATGATGACGATGACGATGGCGATGACGAAGGGGATCTCGTTGATGGCGCGGAAGAATTTCGAGCTTTTCGTGTTCCGGTCATTGGCGAAATCGCGCAGCAGCCGGCCGTAGAAGCCGTGAATGCCGGAAAGGACCAGCACGGCGGCGGCTTTTACCCAGGGCCAGAACCCCCACCAGATGGACGGGTCGATCGCCAGCATGGCAAGGCCGAACACCCAGGTCGCGATCATGGCCGGCGTGGTGATCCCCCGATAGAGCCGGCGCTCCATGACCTTGAAAGTCTCGGACTGCACCGAACCGCGCTCCGCATCGGCGTGATAGACGAAGAGCCGCGGCAGATAGAGCATCCCGGCCATCCAGGCGATGACCGAAACGACGTGCAGCGACTTGATCCAGGGGACGAAGGGATAGAGCGCGTCCATCACGCAGAGGCTTTCCGCACGGTTTCGATCAGGGCTTCGACATGGGCGATCGGCGTCTCCGGCACGATGCCGTGGCCGAGATTGAAGATATGCGGCCGATTCCGGAACGCTGTCACGATCTCTGTCGCCCGCTGCTGCATCTGCTGGCCACCGGCGAGGAGGCGAAGTGGATCGAGATTGCCCTGGACGCCAAGCGAGGACGGTAGGCTCGAAGCAAAGGCAGTCGGGGTCGCGTAATCGAGGCCGATGACATTGACCCCGGTCGCGGCGGCATAGGCCGGAAGATTGCCGGCAGCACCGCGCGGAAAGCCGATCACTGGCGCATCCGGGATCTGCTGGCGCAGCCCTTCGACGATGCGGCGATTGGGATCGATCACCCAATCGCGGAACGCCACTTCATCGATGTTCAGGGCCCAGCTCTCGAAGAGCTGCACCACATCGGCGCCGGCCTGCATCTGCGCAGCCAGATAAGCAATGCTGGCATCGACTAGGATGTCGATGAGCCGCTTGAACGCTTCAGGCTCGGTGAGCGCGAATATGCGGGCAGCATGCTGGTCCGGCGAGCCGCGGCCGCCGATCATGTAGGTGGCGACTGTCCAGGGAGAACCGCAAAAACCGATCAGCGTCTTGTCGGGAGCAAGGCCAGCACGAACGCGCCTGACTGTCTCGATGACCGGGCCGAGCTTCTCCCCAGCCCGGGATGGCTGCAGCAGGCCGAGGGTTTGCGAGGTGAGCGGATCGAGCCGCGGGCCTTCGCCCCGCTCGAACCGTACCGTTTGCCCCAGGGCATCGGGAATGATGAGAATGTCCGAAAAGAGGATCGCTGCATCGAGATCAAAACGCCGGAGCGGCTGGAGGGTCACCTCCGAAGCGAGTTCCGGATTGTAACACAGATCGAGGAAGCTGCCGGCCTGCTCGCGGATCTTCCGATACTCGGGCAGATAGCGGCCGGCCTGGCGCATGATCCAGATCGGCAGCCTCTCCTGGCGCTGGCCGAGAACGGTGGCGAGAAGCGGCTTGGGCACGGTGGGGGAGGTCATGCCTTCCTTCCAAAGGAAGATTCTAGATTCTTAATCTTCATTATCATGGCCGTGTTTTGCAGGAATTCCGGTTCCTCCACAACGCCGGAACGGGCGACAGAAGCGCACGGGCGGTGGGGTGCCAGGAGGCTGTGAATCCCGAGGCGTGCAAGCGGTGGAGGCCGGCCGGAGTCGGCTGCGTTAACTGGCGATTAACCATGCCACATTGGTTGACGAAGCGTTAACGGCGCTGTGGATGAGCGAACCGCTCGCGCAAGGGGTTTTCCCCGCAACTCACGTTAAGGGATCGTTAACCGGTTGGCCGTCGCCGGGTGTGGATGGATCGACCGGCAGCGGGGACAAGTCGACACCGGCAGGTCCGGACGAGCTTTTCCACCGCGCCGCGGCTTGAGCCAGCAAGGACAGTGTGGAAAACCCAAGCCATGCTGATCCTTGCTTCGCAAAGCGCCGCGCGAAAGGCCCTGCTTATCGGGGCCGGGCTCCGATTCGAGACGAGTCCAGCGCAAATCGACGAGCGCGGTGTGGAGGCCGAAGTGCTGGGGAAAGGCGGCGATGCGATCGCCGTCGCCCGGGCACTGGCGGAAGCGAAGGCACTGGCGGTTGCCGCGGGCCGGCCGGGCGATGCGGTAATCGGGGCGGACCAGGTTCTGGCCTTGGCAGACGGCCCCCTCCCGGCCTCCCCCACAAGGGGGGAGGTGAAGAGGGAGCCTGCGGCGGAGATCCTGCATAAGCCCGCAGACATGGTGGATGCGGGCCGGCAGCTCGATCGACTGCGCGGCAAGACCCATCGGCTGCACTCGGGCGTGGCGCTGGCTCGGGACGGGCTGGTGCTCTGGACGGCGGTCGAGACGGCGACGCTGACCATGCGGGACTTTTCCGCGGCAGAGCGCGACCGGGTACTGGCGGCCGAAGGCGAGGCGGTGCTTGGCTCGGTTGGCGCCTACCGGCTCGAAGGACCGTCGGTAAAACTGTTCGAGCGCATCGAGGGCGACTATTTTACCATTCTCGGCCTGCCGCTCTTGCCGCTACTGGCAGCGTTGCGGCGGCATGCGCCAGAGCTCTTGGAATGATTCACGTGAAAAAAGCCTTCGTCATCGGCTACCCGATCAAGCATTCGCGCTCGCCGCTGATCCATGGGCACTGGCTGAAACGGCACGGAATTGCTGGAAGCTATGAGCCCATAGAAGTAGCGCCGGCCGAGCTTGAGGCGTTTCTGGACCGCATCCGCTCGGGCGAATTCGTGGGCGGCAACGTCACCGTGCCGCACAAGGAGGACGCCTGGCGGCTGGTCGACTTCCATGACGTCGATACGGACCACCTCAAGGCCTTCAACACCCTTAGCCAGCAGCAGACGGCCGACGGGATCGCCATCTTCGGCCAGAACACCGATCTCTACGGCTTCCTCGCCAACCTCGATCAGTCGGCGCCCGGTTGGGACGTCGGCGTGCACAATGCCATCGTGCTCGGCGCGGGCGGGGCGGCTCGGGCCGTTGCGGCGGCACTGGCCCCGCGCGCCACAGGCGAAGTGCGGGTGCTGAACCGGACGCTCGACCGCGCCGTGGCGCTGGCGGAGGATCTGCCCGGCCGGATCAAGGGCTATGGGCTCGATGAGTTCGACCGCCTGGCACCGGACAGCCAGATCGTGGTCAACACCACGACGATCGGCATGCACGGCACGCGCTTCGACACTCTCGATCTCGGCCTGCTGCCGAAATCGGCGCTGGTGACCGACATCGTCTACGTGCCGCTCGAGACGCCGCTTCTGGCCGATGCGCGGGCGCTGGGGCTGAGGACCGTGGATGGGCTCGGCATGCTGCTGCACCAGGCCGTGCCGGGCTTTGAAGCCTGGTTCGGGGTACGGCCGGAAGTGACCCCTGAGTTGCGCGCGCTGGTGGAGGCGACGCTTTGACGCAAAAGCTCGGGCTCACGGGGTCGATTGCCACCGGCAAGTCCACGGTGCTCAAGGCATTCGCCGAGCTTGAGGTGCCGACCTTTTCGTCCGACGATTATGTGCATGAGCTTTATCGCGGCGCGGCCGTCGCGCCGGTGGAAGCCGCGTTTCCGGGCGTCACCGTGAACGGGGCGATCGACCGCGAAAGACTGAGCCGGCTGGTGGTAGGTCGCCCGGAGCGGATCCGGGAGCTGGAGGCCATCGTCCACCCGCTGGTGCGGGCAGGAATCCGGAGATTTCTTGCGGATGCCGAGGCTGCGGGTGAACCGATTGCTGTGGTCGACATCCCGTTGCTGTTCGAAAACGGCGTCGATTGGGGCCTCGATGGCATCATCGTCACCACCGTGGACGAGGCCGAGCAGCGTCGCCGCGCGCTGGCCCGACCGGGGATGACCGTGGAAAAGCTGGATGCGATCCTTGCCCGCCAGACTCCCCAGGCTGAAAAGATCAGGCGCGCGACCTACATATTCGACACCGCCAGCCCGATCGACGTGACCCGCACCGCCGTGGCCGACCTGGTCGCCCAACTGAAAGCCAAAGCCGGCCGATGACCCGCGAGATTGTGCTCGATACCGAAACGACAGGTCTCTCCCCCGCCATGGGGGACAGGATCGTCGAGATCGGCTGCATCGAGCTGCTCAACCACATTCCGACCGGCCGGAACCTGCATGTCTACTTGAACCCCGAACGCGACATGCCGGAGGAGGCGTTTCGCGTGCACGGGCTGTCGAACGATTTCCTGCGCGACAAGCCGCTGTTCCGTGCCCGGGCTGACGAGTTTCTCGAGTTCATCGCCGATGCGACGCTGGTCATTCACAATGCCGAGTTCGATATCGGCTTTCTGAACCACGAGCTGGAACGCATGGGCCGGACACGGCTCACCAATCCGGTAATCGACACCGTGACGGTGGCGCGCGAGCGTCATCCCGGTGCGAGAGTGAGCCTCGATGCGCTCTGCAAGCACTATGGCATCGACAACTCCAAGCGCGTGCTGCACGGCGCGCTGCTCGACTCGGAAATCCTCGCTGACGTCTATCTCGAGCTGATCGGCGGCCGGCAGGTATCGCTGGGCTTGGTGGCCGAGAGCCATATCGAGATCGGCGGGGCGATTGCCTTCGCACCGGCCCGGCAACGGCCGGCGCCGCTGGCGCCCAGACTGACCGATGCCGAGCTCAAGGCGCACGCCGTGCTGGTCGGCGGGCTCGGCGCGGATGCGATCTGGGTGCAATATGCCGAGCCGGCAATCGCGGCGGAGTAGGTGGGGCTAACTTGCCCACCCCATACTCGACCGTCATCCTGCGAAGGCAGGGATCCAACTCTCGGCTGGTGCGGGCTGTGATATGGACCCCTGCCTTCGCAGGGGTGACAGCTGGTGGGGATGGGGGCGCGCGGTCTAGCGCAGGCACCTCATAATGGGCCCCGGCCTTCGCCGGGGTGACATCGTGGGTGGGGAGGCGCTGGCGAGCGCCTAAGCCCTTAGTTCGTCGTTGCCGGAGCGGTGCCGGCGGCCTGCTGGGCCTGGAGGTTCTTCAGGTTCTGCAGGTAGAGCGCCATGAAATCGACCGGCTCCATCATCAGCGGCGGGAAGCCGCCGAGCTGGACGGTGGTGGCGAGCACGTGGCGCGCGAACGGGAAGATCAGGCGCGGGCACTCGACCATCAGCAGCGGCGGCAGCTGCGCTTCGGTGACGTTGCGCAGCCGGAACACGCCGCCATAGACGAGCTCGACATTGAACAGCAGCGTCTTTTCACGCTCGGCCTTGGCATTGAGCGTCAGCTCGACGGCGTAAAGGTCGTCGGCCTGCTTCTTCACGCCGACATTGATGCCGACATTGAAGTTCGGGTTGCTGCTGCCGCCGAGCAGGATCGAACCCGGTGCACCGGGATTCTCGAAGCTCAGGTCGCGCGTGTACTGGCCAACGAGGCTGTAGCTGGGGCCCGTGCTGGGGATGGGCGCTGCGCCGGCGGGCGTCTGGTCGGCCATGGTCGGAAGAATCCTTGGAGCATTCGAACGGCGGGCTGGCTAGCACCTTTGGCCGGCTCGAACAAGCTTTGCCCGGTTCAGCGCGGGCGATACTCGTCGGAATCGAGTTCGATCGTCCCGTCCTCGATGGGCGGCTGCCGGTAGCCGGCGGAATAGCCGGCCGAGGTCGTGACCACGCGCACTCGCGAGCGCAACCAGGCGTAGATGGCAGAGCGCACCGGCGGCAGGAGCAGCAGCAGGCCGAGAACGTCCGAGAAAAAGCCCGGAATGACAAGGAGGACGCCGGCGACTGCGATCATCATCGCATCGGCCACCGAGCGTGCCGGCAGCTGGCCGCCATCGATCCCGGCCCGCAGCCGGCTCAGCGTCGAAAATCCCTGCCAGCGCAGCGCCAGCATGCCGACAATGCCTGCACCAACAACGATCGCGAGCGTCGGCAACAGGCCGATGGCGCCGCCGACAGTGATGAACAATGCAATCTCGATCACCGGCAGGAGCAAGATCAGCAGAACCACGAACCGTCCCACGGGCTAACCCTTTCTGAAGCAGTGCGGCATAAAACGCCTTGGCAGGCCCTCAGCCAATCGTGAACTGGTTTGTGGCTGAGGCTTTCCCTATATATAGGTCAGTTTTCCGGCCGTAAGAGGGCCGGGCCGATCCCTTCCTCCGGCGCGAGTAGCCTTCCGATGGATGATTTCTTCGATATCCCGACATTGATCGCCATTGGCGTGGCCATTGTGGTGCTGTTCCGGCTGCGCCAGGTGTTGGGTAGCCGCACCGGTCGGGAGCGCACGCCGCTGCAGCGCCGCGAGGCCGCGACGGCCAAGGCGGGCGAGGACAATGTCGTGCAGATGCGTCCGCGCCCCGAGCCGCAGACCAACGAGGATGTCGAGCGGGCCCAGCGCAAGCTCGAAGCCGAGATCACCCAGTTCTCCCATGGCAACGAAGCCGTGGCCGCCGGCCTGAAGGCGATTGCCGATGCCGACCCCAATTTCGGCCCCAAGAGCTTCATGGAAGGCGCCAAGCAGGCCTATGAGATGATCGTGACCGCATTCGCCGCGGGCGATCGGCAGACGCTCAAGAACCTGCTCGACAAGGATGTCTACGAGGGCTTCGAGCGCGTCATCAAGGATCGCGAGACCGCCGGCCGCAAGGTCGATTTCACCTTCGTCGGCCTGCCCAAGGTCGAGATCTCGGAAGCCGAGGTCGACAAGCGCGCCGCCAATGTGACCATCCGCTTCTATGCCGAGGTGGTGTCCGCGACCCGCGACAAGGACGGCGAGCTGATCGAGGGGCATGCCGAGCAGGTCACCAATATCGCCGACGAATGGACGTTCTCGCGCAACCCCAAGTCGCGCGACCCCAACTGGAAGCTCGTCGCCACCAGCCAGCTCGAATAGCGGCTGCAGGGCGGGGGCAATGGCATGGCCAAGCGACGGCCGGACGGGAAGGGCCAGCTCCCCGACTGGCACCTTTGGCATGACGTCAAGCAGACGGTGACCCCGCTGCGGCCACAACGGCCGCTCGTCGATCTCTCCGACACCCCACTGCCTATCCCGACCGGGCCGGTGCCGAAACCGCGGCCGATCCGGCCCATTATGGCGCCATATCAATCGGATGGACGTCCCGGCAGGACGCCGCGCGAGGGCATCGAGCCCAATCTCAAGCAGCGCGTGCAGCGCGGCCGGGTCGAGATCGACGGCACGATCGACCTGCACGGCATGCGCCAGGTCGAAGCGCACGCGGCGCTCACCCGCTTCATCCATGCCCGCTCGTCGCGCGGTGACCGGACCCTCCTGGTGATCACCGGCAAGGGGCTGAAGAAGCTCGGCGACGATGCGGCGGTGATCGTCGAGCGCGGTGTGCTGCGCGCCATGCTGCCGATCTGGCTGACCGACGCCAATCTCGCGCCGCTGGTTGCCGGCTGGGACGTGGCGGCGCAACATCATGGCGGCGATGGCGCTTTCTATGTCCGCCTGCGCCGGGAGCGCGACTATCGATGACGCCACTGGGAGTGAAGCTGCGGCAGATGCGCGACGAGCGCGGCATCACGCTCAAGGAGATGGCGCGGGCGCTGAACGTCTCGAGCGCCTATCTCAGCGCGCTCGAGCACGGTCGGCGTGGCAAGCCGACCTTCACGCTGCTGCAGAAGATCATCCACTATTTCAACGTCATCTGGGACGACGCCGAGGAGCTGCAGCGCCTCGCCGAAATGAGCGACCCCAAGATCACCATCGACACGGCCGGCATGTCGCCCGAGGCAACCGAACTCGCCAACCGCCTCGCCCGCGATATCGGGCGGCTGAAGCCCGAAGACCTGAGCTGGCTCAGCGGCGAAGTGATCCGCCGGACGCGCTAACCGAGCATGGGCGGCGGCCGCTTCTCGACCCAGCCGGTGAGTCGATCGTAGGCATAGGCAAGCTCCAGGCAGTCCCGCTCGGCCTGGTTGGGCGCCATCACCTGCATCCCCATGGGCAGACCGGCGGGGTTCAAGCCTGCGGGCATGTTGATCGTCGGGCAGCCGGCCATGCTGACGGGGATCATGGCTTCCATCCAGCGATAGTAGGTGTCCATGGTCAGGCCGGCGACAGCACGCGGCCAGTGGGTTTCGGCAGCGAACGGGAAGACCTGCGCCGAGGGCAGCACGAAGTAGTCGTAGCGCTCGAAGAAGCGGCGCACCGCCTGGTACCACGCGCCGCGCACGGCGCTGGCTGCGACGAGATCGGCTGCGCCGAGCCGGTCGTAGATGGCGAGCTCGAACCGCGCCTCGTCGCTGAGCTGCGCACGTTTGGCCGGATCGCTGGCGAGTTCGCCCAGCGTCGCGCCGACCTGCCAGGCGCGCAGCTTCTGCCATGCGGGATAGAGTTCTTCGATCGGAAACTCCGGTGCCGCCTCCTCGACGACGCAGCCCAGTTCGACGAAGCGGGTGACGGCGCCGCGACAGAGCTCGAGGACGCCGGGCTCGAAGGGCAGAACGCGGGAGACGATATCGCCGCCCCAGGCGATGCGCTTGCCCGTGACCTCGCCGGTCAGCGGCGCAGCGAATACGGCCGGATCCTGGCGAATCGAGAGCGGCACGCGCGGATCGTAGCCGGCGGTGGTATTCAGCAGGATGGCGAGGTCGGGAACGGTGCGGGCGAGCGGCCCGATCTGGCTCATGCCGGAGTTGAATGGGTCCGGCCCCTCCGCGGGAATGCGGCCATAGCCGGGGCGCAGGGCGAACAGGTTGTTGAAGGCAGCCGGGTTGCGGAGGCTCCCGGTGTGATCGGTGCCGATGGCCACCGGCAGCATGCGGAGTGCCAGTGCCGCGCCGGCCCCGCCGCTGGACCCGCCGGCCGTCTTGCTGATGTCGTAGGGATTGAGCGTCGTGCCGAAGACGGGATTGTGGGTCTGCGAGCCGAGCGCGAATTCGGGGGTGTTGGTCTTGCCGATCATGACGGCGCCGGCTGCCCGCAGCCGCTCGGCAACAATGGCGTCGGCGGGCGCGATAAAGTCGCGAAAGAGCGGTGAGCCGCGGGTGAAGGCAAGGTCCCTGACCGGCAGGTTGTCCTTCACCGCCTGCGGGAAACCGTGCATCCAACCCAGCCACTCGCCGCGCGCCAGTTGCGCATCACGCATCTCCGCATCGGCGAGGAGTTTTTCACGAGGCGGCATGGAAATGATCGCGTTCACGCGCGGATTGAAGGTGTCGATATGGTCGAGATAGGCCGTCATCACCTCGAGGCAGGAGACGTCCCGGGCCTTGATCCCGCGCGATAGTTCCAGTCCATCGAGCATGACGATCTCGGAGATCGAGCGGTCGGCCACGCGACTTCTCCTGTCCGGCGCATCAGGTGTAACGACAAGTACGTCGTCGTAACTGTTGCAGTCATATCACAGCAAATACAGTACCCGGAAGTACGCGAAAGTATTTGCTTGCGTGAAAATCGGGCCGGGCCTAAACGCCCGCTCCCCGGTGACTTGCCGGTGACTGGCAAAGGGTCGAGTTCGCGAACTCGCCTGGCGCGGGCTGCCCTGCAGCGCCGTGTACCGCCTGTCACAGGAACCGGGATTGCGCGCCTAGCTCAGCCTGGCAGAGCACCGGAGCGATCCGGAGGTCGCGGGTTCAAATCCCGCTGCGTGCTCCACGATGTAGCTCATTTGGGTAGAGCATCAGACTGATAATCTGAGGGTAGAGGGTTCGATTCCCTTCATCACCGGCCCTTCCACGGCCGCCAGCTTTCGGTGCTGGTTTTTGACTACGGGTTTCGGGGCCGGTCCTGTGGGGCTGGTCGCGATGGGGGAGGGCGAAAGCCGAAACCCGTCAAAGCCGGAACCGCCCTTCGGGGGCCGCCAGGCTCCGGCTGAAGGATGAACATGGTTCCGGCCCGGCCCCGCGCATTTTGCGCCACGGCTTCGCTCGCGCCATCGCCATCCCGCTCGCCGGCACCCGCGACCCCGGTCGGTCGGCCGCCCCGAGACTGCATCATTTCTGAATTCGACCGGTCCCGCGTGGTGCGGCCCGGCGATCACTGGCCCCGCGGGGCCGCAACATGAAGGACCAGCTCGGGTCATGACCTAGAGACGGATAGTGAGGTGAACCATGGTGATTGAAATTCTGGATCGGGCGCTCGGCATGAAGCGCATGATCGTCAAGGAAAACCAGCGCGCCATCGCGCTGTACAAGGGCAAGTTCCGTGGTGTCCTCACCCCGGGCGAGCACCGGCTGCGCGCTGACCGCGGCCGGCTGGAGGTCGAGTTTCACGATCTCGCGCGTCCGGAATTCGTCTCGGTCTATGAGAAGGCGCTGTTCCGCGACCATGCTTCGGTCGTGGCGCAGCACCTGACCGAGATCCGTGCCGGGGCCGACGAAGTCGTCGTGGTGTCGCGTGACAAGCGTCTCCACGCCGTACTGAAGCCGGAAGAGCGTGCCGTCTACTGGACCGATGCCGGTCCGTGGACGACCGAGCGCTTCGCGGTGGATGGCGATCTTGCCGTGCCGGTGGCGGTGCAGAAGCGTGTCGTGGGGCTGGTGAAGCTCGCCGCCGTAACCGGCGTCGACATTGCCGAAGGCCATACCGGGCTCCTGTTCGTCGACGGCAAGTTCGTCCGCGAACTCGAGGCCGGCGCGCACATGTTCTGGGCGGTGAACCGCAAGGCGACGGTAAAGGTCATCGACCTGCGCCGGCAGTCGCTCGATGTGGTGGGCCAGGAAATCCTGACGCGTGACCGTGTCACGCTCCGGGTGAACCTCGCGGCCGAGTACCAGGTGGTGGATGCGGTTAAGGCCGCGACGACCGTCAAGGACTTCGCCGACGCGCTCTACCGCGCCCTGCAGTTTGCGTTCCGCAAGTCGCTGGGTGCCAAGAACCTCGACGAGATCCTTGCCGACAAGGTGACCGCCGAGATCGAAGCGGTGGAGCGGGTGCGCACGGACATGGCGGCGATCGGCCTCTCGGTCGGCGAAATCGCCGTCAAGGACGTGATCCTGCCGGGCGATATGCGCGACATCCTCAACAAGGTTGTCGCGGCCGAGAAGGAGGCCGAGGCCAACGTCATCCGTCGGCGTGAAGAGACGAACGCGACCCGTTCGCTGCTCAACACGGCGCGCGTGATGGCCGAGAACCCGGTCATGCTGCGGCTCAAGGAGCTCGAGGCCCTGTCGGAAATTGCCGGCAAGGTCGAGCGCCTGACCATCCATAACGGAACGGCGGGTCTGATGAACGACCTCGTCAAGCTCCGCGAGGACTGACAGGAGCGCTTCCAGGAAAAGTTGCAGACTTTTCCGGTTTGGAAGCGTGACCACAAGAAGCGGACCGCCGGTGGGAAACCTCCGGCGGTCTTTCGTTGCTAGAGCCGCTTGCCGAACCAGATGTCCGGCTTGCCGATGCCATTGGCGTCGGGGATGAGGCCGATGACCGTGAAGCCGACCTTGCGGTAGAACTCGAGTGGGTGCCGGCTGTCGGCGGTAAGGCCCAGGTCGCGGATCGCACTGCCGGTGTCGCGATAGAGGTCGACGCCGAAGGCGGTGGTGCCGCCGAAATCGTCGTCGCTGCCGAGATAGAGTGTGAGCATGCCGGCAGCGCGTGCCGCATCTTCGAGGGCGCGAACGAGCTGCGTGCCGATACCGCGCTGCTGATGCGCCGGCGCGACGACCAGCGGGTGCAGTTCCCAGGCGTGCGAATAGCCGCCAATGCCGCCGATCCAGCCGAGCACCTCGTCGCCCTCGATGGCAGCAAGGCCGCTCCATTCCGGATTGGCGAGTAGCTCGGCGATCTCCTCGCGCGCCTCCTCCATCGTCTTCCACGCCGCCGGGACGTGGCTCAGCGCGCCGATGAGGATCCGGGCGGCGGCCTCGGACTGGTCGGTCGAAAGAGTCGTGAAGGGAACGATGTCGACCATGCCGGGAGCACCAGAAGGGCGGGCGGGGACCTCACAGATAGGGAACGCGCACCGCTTTCGCCAATGCCTGCTTAGGCATGGACCGCCGGGGGAAACCTCCGGCGGTCTTTTTATCCGCGGCGTGTCGGATCAGTTCGGGACGACGTAGACCACGTCTTCGGCGGCGACGATCGGCATGTCCGGGGTCACCTTGGCGACGATCTCGATATTGTGGGTGACGCGGGCGAGATCCCAGGCGTAGCCGTTCTTTTCGAAGGTCGGGTTGTTGAAGGCGAAGTTCATCGAGAACGGCACCGAGTTGACCTGCGTGGCGCGATCCATGCCTTCGGTGCCGGCGACCATGGCGTCGAGGGCGGCCTCGGGGTTGGCGCGAGCCGCGTTATAGGTGCACTGCGCCGCCTTGACGAAGCGGGCGACGAGTTCCGGGTTCTCGGCAATCATCGCGTCGGAGGTGAAGAGCGACGCATTGTAGATGTCGAGCGCGTCGCCATAGCCGATCGAGCGCACCTTCTTGCCGGCCTGCTCGGCCATGGACTGCAGCATCACCGTGGAGGTGACGTAGCTCGCCAGCGCATCGATCTGGCCGCCGAGCAGCAGGCCGTTGAGCGCCGAGCCGTCGGCCGTTTCGATGATGACCTTGCTGAGGTCGCCGCCGACGATCTCCATGCCGACGGGCAGGAAGGTCATGGCGGCATTGCCAACGGACGAACCGATCGAGTGGCCCTCGAGGTCCTTCAGCGTCTGGATCGGGCTTTCGTCGAGCACGGCGATGCCCATCGGCGACTGCGACACGACCGGCATGATCGCCTTGACCGGCGCCTGCGTGGTGGCGACGGCGCTGATGATGGTCCCGAGGTCGGTGATCGAGAATTTAGCGACGCCGGTGGCGACCTTGGTCACCGCGTCGGAAGCACCGTAGCCGCGCACAACGGTCAGGTTGATGTCCTGGTCGGTGAAGCAGCCATTGTCCTTGCCGAGGAACCAGCCCGACGAAATGCCGCCGGGAGTCCAGTCGAGCTGCAGCTCCACATCGTCAGCGGCATGAGCCGTTCCCGTCAGTCCGAATACGACCGCTGCCGCGGTCAAAGCGATAGAGCGCACCTTGGATTTCCTTTCGTCGCCAGCATGGGAGATTTCACTTCCCAAGTGGCATACCGGTAGAATACCTATGGTGGGCCGTCTAGTTGTTTCTTTGTGAGGCAATCCGGACAGGTGCACAGAAATTATGCATTGAGGTAGAAATGGCGCTCGACGTCGACAAGCTGATGAGCACGCTAAAGGGCTACGAGCCGGAGTTGATCGACATCCGGCACGACCTGCACATGCATCCGGAGACCTGCTACGAGGAGGTCCGGACGTCTCAGGTGGTGGCCGACAAGCTGACCGAATGGGGCATCCCGTTCGAACGTGGCCTCGGCAAGACCGGTCTCGTCGCCTCGATCAAGGGCAACCGTCCCGGCCAGCGCGCCGTCGGCTTCCGCGCCGACATGGACGCGCTCAACATGACCGAGACCAACGCGTTCGCCCACAAGTCGACCTATCCCGGCAAGATGCATGGCTGCGGCCACGACGGGCATACGGCGACGCTACTCGGCGCGGCGCGCTACCTGAAGGAGAACCCGGACTTTGCCGGCACGGTGCACTGCATCTTCCAGCCGGCCGAAGAGGGTGGCGCCGGCGCGCAGGCGATGATCGACGACGGGTTGTTCGAGCGCTTCCCCTGCGACGCGGTCTACTCGTTGCACAACAAGCCCGGCCTGCCGGTCGGCAAGTTCGTAACCAAGGTCGGCCCGCAGCTGGCGGCAACCGACTACTGGAGCGTCACCTTCAAGGGCACCGGCGGCCATGGCGGCGCGCCGGAGAAATCGACCGACACCACCATTCCGCTGGCGCACTTCATCCTCGGCATCCAGTCGATCGTCTCGCGCAACATCGCAGCGATCGATTCCGCCGTGCTGTCGATCGGCATCATCGAGGCGGGGTCGAGCACGAACGTGATCCCGGCCGAGATCGTGGTGAGGGGCAATACTCGCAGCCACCGCCCCGAAATCCGCGAGCTGCTCGAGACGCGGCTCAAGGAGATCGCCGCGTCCTGCGCCGCGATCAGCCGGTGCACGGCCGAAGTCGACTACCAGCGCGGCTACCCGCCGCTGATCAACACGGCCGATGAAACCGCGGTTGCGGTTGCGGCGGCTTCGGCACTGGTGGGCGCGGACAATGTCGACGGCAACAATCCGCCGATCAATGCCGGCGACGACTTCGCCTTCATGCTGCTCAAGAAGCCGGGCTGCAACGTCATGATCGGCAATGGCGACGATCCGCAGAAGTGGAAGAACAACCACATGCCGGACTACGACTTCAACGACGAGATCATCGTGCTCGGCGCGGCCTACTGGGTCAGCGTTGTGGATCAGGAGCTGAATGTGCGGGGGTAACGCGCAGCCTTCCGCAGGGATGACAGCCGGTGGTTTTGGAGACCAGAGACAAAAAGGGCGGCCGCTGGCCGCCCTTTTTCGTTCAGGCCGGATCGTTCCGGATCGACCACGAGAAGAACAGCCGGTGCACCCAGTTCACGCTCTCGTAGAGGATGACACTGATCAGCGCGAGCATCACGACGCACGCCATGGCCTGCGGGATGGCGAACTGCGCCGTCGATGAGGTGACGAGGAAGCCAAGCCCTTTGTTCGCATTGACGAACTCGGCCACCACCGCACCAACCACCGCCACGGTGACACCAATGCGCAGCCCGCCGAAAATGAAGGCGGTGGCGTGCGGCAGGCGCACGGTGAGAATCTCGGTCAGCGGCGAAGCGCCGGCGACGCGGGCGAGGTCGAGCATTTCGGATGGCGTGTCGAGAATGCCGCTCGCCGTAGCCACCATGATCGGGAAGAAGGCGATCAGCGTGACGATGATCAGCCGCGTCGTCGCATCGGTGCCGAAGATGACGACGAGGATCGGCGCGATGGCGACGATCGGGATGGCGTTGAGGAAGACGATCAGCGGGTAGATGGCTTCCGAGGTCAGGCGGTTGACCGACACCAGTACGCCGAGCGGAATGCCTACGGCGCAGCTCAGCGCAAAGCCGATCAGGATGGTGCCGAGCGTCTCGCCCGTGTTGCGGAAGAGGGCCGGTCCAAGCTTCATCGCGCCGTTGAAGATGTCGACGGGGGACGGCATCAGGTAGATCGGGATCTTGAGCCCCCAGCTCACCACCTGCCAGGCGACGAGGAAGAGCACGAACGTGACGATGGGGAGGACGATGCGGCGCTGGGTGGCGGTCATTTGTGCGCCTCCTTGCTGAGGCGGGGGCCAAAGATGTCGTCGCGGATGCGGCGCGAATAGTCGAGGAATTCCGGCAGCGACGGGGTCTCGTGCGAGCGGGGCCGCGGGATATCGATCTCCACGAGATCCTGCAGCCGACCCGGCCGTGCCGACATCACCGCGACCCGGTCGGACAGCAGCACGGCTTCGCTGATCGAATGGGTGACGAGTAGGATGGTCTTCTTCGTGCGCGCGTGGATATCGAGGAGGTCGAGCTGCAGGTCCTCGCGGGTCAGGGCGTCGAGCGCGCCGAACGGCTCGTCCATCAGCAGCACTTTCGGGTCGAGGATCAGCGAGCGGGCGATGGCGGCGCGCTGCTGCATGCCGCCCGAAAGCTCGTTCGGCATGCGCTCGGCCATATCCGCGAGTCCGACCATGGCGAGGAGTTCATGCGCCCGTGCCTTGTCGTCGGCGGTAGCGCGGCGGTTCAGCACCCGCACCGGGTAGAGCACGTTCTTGATGACGCTCAGCCAGGGCAGGAGCGTCGGGCGCTGAAACACGATCGCGACCTCCGAGAAGCCGCGCCGATTGACATCGCCGCCGATCCAGATGTCGCCGCGCGTCGGCTTCAGCAGGCCCGACAGCATGCGCAGAACGGTGGACTTGCCGCAGCCCGACGGACCGCAGAGCGAGACGATCTCCTCGCGCTCGATGCGCAGGTTGAAGTCGTCGACGGCGACGACGGGGTCGCCCTTCTGGGTCGGAAACGTCACCCCGACATGCGACAGCTCGATCAGCGAGCGTTGGCTCGGGGGCGCCGAGGGCGCGGAATTTTCTAGGGTCGAGTTGGGGGCAAGCATGCAATTCCTGGTCTGAGGCTCACTCGCATACCAAGTGGTACACCATCTGCATGCCAGACGCACGTGCTTATTCGCCGGAGCTTTGCTAAAGCATGGACAGCCGCGCCCGTGCCGCCTATTCAGGCGTCACTAATGCTGACCAAGCCGGACAACAATTCGATGCTGCGCCGCTTCTTCTCGTACTATGCTCCCTATAAGCATCTGTTTTTCCTCGATTTCGGCTGCGCCGTGATCGCCGGCATCCTGGAGCTCGCCTTCCCGCTGGCCGTCGGCCTGTTCGTCGACCAGCTGTTGCCCGGGCAGAACTGGGGGCTGATCGCCGGGGCCGCGGCGGGCCTGCTGGTGATCTATGTGCTCAACACCGGCCTTCATGCGGTGGTGAATTACTGGGGCCATGCGCTCGGTATCTCGATCGAGACCGACATGCGCCGGCAGGCCTTCGACCACATCCAGAAGCTCAGCTTCCGCTATTTCGACAACAACAAGACCGGCCAGCTGATCACCCACGTGACCAAGGATCTCGAGGAGGTGGGCGAGGTCGCCCATCATGGGCCCGAGGACCTGTTCATCGCCATCATGACCTTCATCGGCGCCTTCGCGCTGATGTTCATGGTGCACTGGCAGCTGGCGCTGATCACCACCATCATCGTGCCGTTCATGACCTGGCTCGTGTCCAAGTACGGCGCCCGGATGACTGAGAACTGGGAGAACCTGTTCGGCCGCGTGTCCGACTTCAACGTGCGCGTGCAGGAGAGCGTCGGTGGCATCCGCGTGGTGAAGGCCTTTGCCAACGAGGACTACGAGCGCGGCCTGTTTGCCAAGAACAACGAGGGCTACAAGGCGACCAAGCTGAGCGCCTACGCCTACATGACCGCCTCGATCGCGCTGAGCTACCTCTCGACCCGCGTCGTGCAGCTCGTGGTGATGGTGGCCGGCACCTGGTTCGTGATCCGCGGCGAGCTGACCTATGGCGGCTTTGTCGGTTTCCTCCTGCTGGTGAATGTGTTCTTCCAGCCGATCGACAAGATCACCTCCGTGCTCGAGAGCTACCCCAAGGGCATTGCCGGTTTCCGCCGCTTCATCAGTCTCCTCGATACCGAGCCGGACACCGCCGATCGCCCCGGCGCGCAGGTGGCGCCACCGCTCAAGGGCGATATCGAGTATCGCGACGTGAGCTTTGCCTATTCCGAGCATGGCAAGGTGCTGAGCGGACTGAACCTCAGTGTCAGGGCCGGCGAGACGGTAGCGCTGGTTGGCCCGTCGGGCGCCGGCAAGACGACGATCTGCTCGCTGCTGCCGCGCTTTTACGACGTGACGGCGGGCGCCATCACCATCGACGGCATCGATATCCGCGACATGACGCAGACTTCGCTGCGCGCGCAGATCGGCATCGTGCAGCAGGATGTGTTCCTGTTCGGCTCCACCATCCGCGAGAATGTCGCCTATGGCCGGCTGGGCTCGACCGACGAGGAGATCTGGGACGCGCTGCGGCGGGCCTCGCTCGACGAGTTCATCCGCTCGCTGCCCGACGGGCTCGATACGCTGGCCGGCGAGCGCGGCGTAAAACTGTCGGGCGGGCAGAAGCAGCGCATGGCCATCGCCCGTATTTTCCTCAAGAACCCGCCAATCCTGATCCTCGACGAGGCGACGTCGGCGCTGGATACGGCAACGGAGCAGGCGATCCAGCAGGCGCTGGCGGAACTGTCGCGTGGCCGGACTTCGCTGGTCGTGGCGCACCGGCTGGCGACCATTCGCAATGCGGACCGGATCGTGGTGGTGGGGCCGGAGGGGATCATCGAGCAGGGCTCGCACAATGAGCTGCTCGACCGCCGCGGGGCTTATGCGCGGCTGCACAACGCGCAGTTCGGCGAGGTCACGCAGGGCGCGTGAGGGGTGGGATTCACGTGAAACCGGCGCGATCTCGCCTCACCCACAGCTGTCACCCCTGCGAAGGCAGGGGTCCATTTCACAGGCGGCGCCAGCTGATGGATGGATCCCTGCCTTCGCAGGGATGACAGCCGGGTGGGGTGGCGCAAGCGAGGCTCAGCCCAAGAACGTCCGCAGGCGTGCCGCGCCCTCGCGCAGTTTTTCCGGCGCCACCGCGTGGCACCAGCGCAGCCAGCCTTCGCCTTCGGGGCCGAAAGCGCCGCCTGGGGCGAGGCCGAGCCCAGCCTCGTTGACGAGGCGCTTGGCGAGATCGAGCGTGTCGTCCTGGCCTTCGATGCGGAAGAACACATACATCGCGCCGCCGGCATCGGGGACGACGACGCCCGGCATGGCCGTGAGCTCCTCGACCAGCAGCCGGCGCGTCGAAGTGAGGCGCTGGCGCAGCTGGGCCACCTCGGCTTCGCCCTCGGTGATCGCGGCTGTGGCGGCGCGCTGCACCGGCTCGAGGATGCAGGACGTGTTGTATTCGATGATCTTGGCGAGATCGGCCATCAACGCTTCCGGCGCGGTGATCCAGCCGGCGCGCCAGCCCGTCATCGTCCAGGCCTTGGAGAGCGTGTTGACCGAGAGAATGCGGTCGCCGGTCTCGTAGCGCGCGAGGAAGGATGGCGCTGACTTGCGTGCCGGATCGTGCACCAGCCGCTCATAGGCATCGTCGGCGAGGATCCAGATGCCGTGCTTGCGGCAATGCGCGAGGATGGCATCGACCTGGCTCTCCTCGATGGTCCAGCCGGTCGGATTGTTGGGCGAGTTGATAATGACGAGGCGGGTGTCAGGCGTCAGCGCCGCCAGCAGCCGGTCGAGGTCGAGCGACCACTTGCCGTTGGCAACGCTCAGCGGAACGCGCGCGACATTGGCGCCGAGGATTTTCGGGATCTCGACGATGTTGGGCCACAGGGGAGTCACCGCGACGACGCGGTCGCCCGGCGAGACGATGAGCTGGGTCGCGAGCATCAGCCCGGATACGCCCGAGCCGACGGCGGCGATGCGGTCGGGGGTCACCTGCCGATTGTGGAGGCCGGTGAGGTAGCTCGCGATGGCTTCGCGCAGGTAGGGGCGGCCGAGATTCTGCGAATAGAACGTCTCGCCCGAACTGAGCGAGGCGATCGCCGCCTGCCGGATGAACTCGGGCGTCGGCTGGTCGGATTCGCCGAACCAGAAGGGCAGCACATCCGCCCTGCCCATCGCCGCATTGGCGACTTCGCGGATCAACGAATTCTGCAGCTGCTGGACGGCGGGGCGGGAGGTGACGGGAAGGGAGATGCTGGACATGCCCGTGGTATGGGCAAGTTCATGCCCAACCACAAGGTGTCATCCCTGCGCAGGCAGGGATCCAAGCATCAGCTGGCGCGAGCGGCGAGATGGACCCCTGCCTGCGCAGGGGTGACAGCCGGTGACAGGGCAAGCATTTGCCCCACCGAACCTTACAGCACGAACCGGCTCAGGTCCGTGTCCGCCGCCATCTTGCCGATGCGGTCGTTCACATAGGCGCGGTCGATGGTGATCGTCTGGCCGGCCTTGTCGGGGGCATCGAACGAGATGTCTTCGACCAGCCGTTCGAGAATGGTCGAGAGCCGGCGGGCGCCGATATTCTCGATGGTCGAATTCACGTGCACCGCGGCGTCGGCAATTGCCTCGATCGAGTCCGGCGTGAAGTCGAGGGTCAGCCCTTCGGTCTGCATCAGCGCCACATACTGCTTGATGAGGCTGGCGTCGGTGTCGTTGAGGATGCCGATCAGGTCGTCGCGGGTCAGCGCGCTGAGTTCGACGCGGATCGGCAGGCGACCCTGCAGTTCCGGCAGGAGGTCCGACGGCTTGCTGACGTGGAAAGCGCCCGAAGCGATGAACAGGATATGGTCGGTCTTCACCGGGCCGTACTTGGTCGAGACGGTCGTGCCTTCGATCAGCGGCAACAGGTCGCGCTGCACGCCTTCGCGGCTCGGGCCCTGGCCAACGCCTTCGCGGTTGGCCACCTTGTCGATCTCGTCGATGAAGGCGATGCCGTTGTTTTCGACGAGCTCGATGGCTTCCTTGTTGAGCTGGTCCTGGTCGAGCAGCTTGTCGGCTTCCTCGGCCATCAGCGGGGCGTGGGCGTCCTTGACCTTGACCTTGCGCTTTACGCCACGGCCGCCGAAGGCCTTGCCCAGCATGTCCTGGATGTTGACGACGCTGGCGCCCGGCATGCCGGGAATCTCGAAGCCGCCGGAGGGGGCCTGGGCCTGCATCTCGACTTCGATGTCCTTGTCGTCGAGCTCGTTGTTGCGCAGCTTCTGGCGGAAGCTTTCGCGCGTCGACGGCGAGGCGGACGAGCCGACCAGCGCGTCGAGCACGCGCTCTTCGGCATTGTGGTGCGCCTGCGCCTGCACCTCGTTGCGCTTCTTGTCGCGCAGCAGTGAGATACCGGCCTCGACCAAATCGCGCACGATCTGCTCGACGTCGCGGCCGACATAGCCAACTTCGGTGAACTTGGTGGCCTCGACCTTGATGAACGGCGCCTGCGCCAGTTTGGCAAGACGTCGGGAGATCTCGGTCTTGCCGACGCCGGTCGGCCCGATCATCAGGATGTTCTTGGGCGTCACTTCCGCGCGCAGGCTGTCCGGCAGCTGCTGCCGGCGCCAGCGGTTGCGCAGCGCGACGGCTACGGCGCGCTTGGCGTCCTTCTGGCCCACGATGTAGCGGTCGAGCTCGGAAACGATCTCGCGCGGCGAGAAATTGGTGTCAGTCATCACTCTTCACTTTCCGCTGCCCTCGCCTGGAGCGGCAGCATCATCAGATAGTCCTCGTGCATGACCCCATCGACCATCAGGCCGCCCGGATCCTTGCCGTAGACCACAAAACCCATGCGCTCGTAGAGCCGCACGGCAGGGAGGTTCTTCTGCGTCACCTGCAGGTAGAGAAACTGCACGTGCTTGCCGGCTTCGCCGATCACTTCGGCGAGCAGCAGGCGCGATGCGCCGGTGCCGCGGAACGCCGGCCGCGTATAGACGCCGACGAGATGCCCGCGATGCCGAGTCTTGTCGCCGCCTTCGACATAGAACCCGGCAATGCCGCCCAGCTCGCTGCCGGCGAATACGCCATAGGCGAAGTTCCGCGTCAGCCGGCCGCGCCACTCCTCATCGGTCAGCGCGGTGTCCTCCGCCAGCGACGCGCCGAACGCGGCGGGCGCGTCCTCGAGACCCTCGAGCCGGATGGCCCGGTAGGCTGCGGCGTCGTCGGCGCTGAGGCGGCGGACGGTGTAGCTCACGTCAGCTCTCGATGCTTTCGAGGGTGACGTTCTCATTGGTGTAGATGCAGACTTCAGCGGCGATCTTCATCGCCTTGCGGGCAATCTGTTCGGCATCCATCTCGGTATTCTCGCTGAGCGCGAGAGCCGCGGAATAGGCGTAGTTGCCGCCCGAGCCGATGGCGATGGTGTCGTGGTCCGGGGTGAGGACGTCGCCAGTGCCAGTGAGCACCAGTGTCACGTCCTTGTCGGCGACGATCATCATCGCTTCGAGACGGCGCAGGTAGCGGTCCGTGCGCCAGTCCTTGGCGAGCTCGACGGCCGCGCGCATCAGCTGGTCCGGATACTGCACGAGCTTGGCTTCGAGCCGCTCGAACAGGGTGAAGGCGTCGGCGGTGGCGCCGGCAAAGCCGCCGATCACCTTGCCGCCGGCCAGCGGCCGGACTTTCCTGGCGGTATGCTTCATCACGGTGTTGCCGACCGAGACCTGTCCGTCACCGGCGACCACCACCTTGTTGCCCTTGCGGACGGCGACGATCGTCGTGCCGTGCCAGCCGGGGAATTCATTGTCCTGCGACATGTGGGGGAAAACTCCAGAACTGTTGCGCCTTATTTAGGCGCCTCAGTCCCGATTGCAAACCGGCCTGCCCGGTTGGGGAGGTGCGGGGTTGGTGCGGTGTTGCCTAAATCCACGGTGTCATCCCTGCGAAGGCAGCGATCCATCTCTCCGCTGGCGCTGGCTTTGAGTTGGACCCCTGCCTTCGCAGGGGTGACACCGAGTGTTTGTCGGCCAGGTCGCCGTCCCACACCCCTTCACCCGATCTTCACCCGCACCGCGCTATCTGCTAGAGCCGCCGCGCCTACTGGAGCCAGCCATGCGTATCGCCGAAATCAAGCGCAAGACCAACGAGACCGACATCGCGGTGTCGGTCAATCTCGATGGCACCGGCAGGCATGACATCGAGACCGGCATCGGTTTTCTCGACCACATGCTCGACCAGCTGGCGAAACACGGGCTGATTGATATCAGCGTGCGCGCCAAGGGCGACCTGCACATCGATTTCCACCACACGGCGGAAGATGTCGGCATCGCGCTCGGCGAAGCGGTGAAGCAGGCGCTCGGCAACAAGAAGGGCATCCGGCGCTACGCGTCTTCGGACCTGCCGATGGACGGCACGCTCACCCGCGTCGCGCTCGACGTTTCGGGCCGGCCGTTCCTGGTGTGGAAGGTGGAGTTCACCCGCGACAAGGTGGGCGAGATGGATACCGAACTGTTCCGCGAGTGGTTCCAGGCCTTCGCGATGAATGCCGGCATCACGCTGCACGTCGAAACGTTCTACGGCGACAACAACCACCACATCGCCGAAAGCGCCTTCAAGGCGCTGGCCAAGGCATTGCGCGCTGCTGTCGAAATCGACCCGCGCGCCGCCGACGCGATCCCTTCGACCAAGGGATCGCTGTAGTCTCTTCCGGTTAGCGGAAGCCGGCGCTCAGCACGAAGATCGCGAACACGGCCATCAGGGCGAGCAGCCCGATGGCGAGGTAGCCGATGAACGGGGCTGCCGGATCGATCACGTCTTCGCCTTCGCCGTGCGAGAAATCCTGATTGTCGGCCATGGTCTGCTCCTGAGGCTCCGCGGGCGCGGCCCGCTTCCAACGGCGGGCCTTTTCGTCTATGGCGTCCCTCGAACCACCGCCGAGGCACTCCAGTGACCCTCTATTCCCTATATGTCCGCGAAAACCAAGCCCCCATCGCTGTGGCAGATCGCTTCAGCTGGTCTGCCGCGCTCGTGCCGCCTCTGCATGCGCTGGTCCATGGGCTCTGGCTGATGCTGGCGATCTGGGTCGCGAAGGTGGCCGGGCTGGTGCTCGTGAGCGTCTGGATCGGCGCCGAGGCGTCGTTCTGGCTCTATGTGCTGGCCGCGATCTGGCTCGGCTTTGCCGCCGCCGGCTTCCGTCGTCGCAAGGCCGAAGCCGCTGGCCGCTATGCCGGCGAATGGATTGCCGAGGGCGAGGACGACGCGCTGGTCGGGTATCTGAAGGGCCGGGCCGCCGCATGAGCACTGTCACCATCATCGACTACGGCTCGGGCAATCTCCGCTCGGCCGCGAAAGCCTTCGAACGCGCTGCTCGTGAAACCGGGACCGGCGACGAGATCCTCGTCACCGACGATGTCGAGGCGGTGCGCCGCGCCGACCGTATCGTCCTCCCCGGCGTCGGCGCCTTCGCCGATTGCCGCGCCGGGCTCGATGCCGTCACCGGCATGGTCGAGGTGCTCGAGGAGCGCGTGATCAAGGGCGGGGTGCCGTTCCTCGGCATCTGCGTCGGCATGCAGCTGATGGCGACCGAAGGCCGCGAGAAGGCGGTGACGCCCGGGCTCGGCTGGATCCCCGGCGCGGTGACCCGCATAGAGCCGAAAGGCGGGCTCAAGGTGCCGCACATGGGCTGGAACACGCTGACCTTCAGCCACAAGCACCCGTTGCTCGCCGGCATTCCGGATGGCGAACAGGGGCTGCACGCCTATTTCGTCCACTCCTATCACCTCGCGACCGAGCGTCCCGAGACGCTGGTGGCGACCGCTGACTATGGCCAGACGGTCACCGCCATCGTCGGTCGCGACAACATGCTGGGCACCCAGTTCCACCCCGAAAAGAGCCAGACCCTGGGCCTGACGCTGATCGGCAACTTCCTGAGGTGGAAGCCGTGATCCTTTTCCCCGCGATCGATTTGAAGGACGGCCAGTGCGTCCGGCTGAAGCTCGGCGACATGGCGCAGGCGACTGTGTTCAACGACGATCCGGCCGCGCAGGCGAAATCGTTCGAGGACCAGGGTTTTGAATCCCTGCATGTCGTCGACCTCAACGGCGCCTTTGCCGGGGAGAGCGTCAATGGCGCGGCGGTGGAAGCCATTCTAAAGGCGGTAAACTTCCCGGTGCAGCTGGGCGGCGGCATCCGCACCATCGCCCATATCGAGAGCTGGCTGGCGCGCGGCCTGAGCCGTGTGATCCTCGGCACGGTGGCGGTGCGCGATCCGGCGCTGGTGAAGGAAGCGGCGAAGCTGTTCCCGGGCCGGGTGGCGGTCGGTATCGACGCCCGCGGCGGCAAGGTGGCGGTCGAAGGCTGGGCCGAGACCTCGGAGCTGAGTGCCATCGAGCTCGGCCAGCGCTTCGAAGGCGCGGGGGTTGCCGCGATCATCTACACCGACATCGACCGCGACGGCGTGCTGAAGGGCATCAACTGGCCCTCGACGCTGGAGCTCGCCAAGGCCGTGTCGATCCCGGTGATCGCCTCGGGCGGTCTCGCCTCGATGGACGACATCCGCACGATGACCGAGCCGGAATATGCGATCCTCGAAGGCGCCATATCGGGGCGCGCGCTCTATGACGGCCGCATTGATTCACGTGAAGCGCTGGCCCTGTTGAAGCAGGCGAGGGCCGCGTGACGGACCCGCTGGAGCGGCCACGTTTCCCCTGGTGGCCGTATCTCGTCGTGCTGGCGCTGATCTTCATCGGCGCCATGGCCCCGATCGCGGTCACCGTCTACGCGGCGAACGTCGCGCAGGGCCATGGCTGCACCGTCACCAATGGCGTGCTTGACCCTTGCATCATCGACGGCGTCGACAAGGCGCCGGAACTGCAGGCGATGGCGAGCGGCTTTCTCTACGCGCTGTTCACCTGGCCGGCCGGCATTCTCGCGGCCTGCCTGTGGTTCGTGGTGCTGTATTGGCACCGTCGCAGCTGGAAGCGGAAGGTCGGGCTCGAATGAGCGGCGGACGCTACAAGCCGCTGCTGGTCCGCCGGGTGAGCCTCTGGTGGTATCCGCTGGCGCTGGTGCCCATATTGGCGCTGGGCTGGGCGGCGATCACCGGATTGCTGCCGACAGTCCTCGCACCGCTCGCTCTCTTTGCCCTGTTTTTCTGGATTTTCAGCTTCGCTTTCGCCATAGCGGGCAAGCTGAAGAAGTCGCCGCCGCCCTCGGATATGTCGCAATGACCCTCAAGACCCGCATCATCCCCTGCCTGGACGTGAAAGACGGCCGCGTGGTCAAGGGCGTGCAGTTCGTCGACCTGATCGATGCCGGCGACCCGGTGGAAGCCGCGATCGCCTACAACGCCGCCGGCGCCGATGAGCTGACCTTCCTCGATATCACCGCCAGCCACGAGAACCGCGACACCATCTTCGACGTCGTGGCGCGGACGGCCGAGCATTGCTTCATGCCGGTGACAGTGGGCGGTGGCGTGCGCCGGATCGAGGATATCCGCAAGCTCTTGCTGGCCGGCGCCGACAAGGTGGCGATCAACTCTGCCGCAGTGAGCGATCCCGATTTCATCGCCCGGGCGGCCGACAAGTTCGGCGACCAGTGCATCGTCGTTTCGGTCGACGCGCGGCGGCGGCAGACGCGGGCGCCGGGCCAGCACAACATGGACGAGTGGGAAATCTACACCCATGGCGGCCGCAACCCGACCGGCATCGATGCGGTGGAGTTCGCCGCGAAAATGGTCGAGCGCGGGGCGGGAGAGCTGCTTGTTACCTCGATGGATCGCGACGGCACCAAGTCGGGCTTCGACCTCGATCTGACCCGCTCGGTCGCCGATGCGGTGCATGTGCCCGTGATCGCCTCGGGCGGCGTCGGTACGCTCGACCACCTGGTCGAGGGTGTGAAGACCGGGCACGCCTCGGCGGTGCTTGCCGCCTCGATCTTCCATTTCGGCACGTTCACGGTGGGCGAGGCCAAGGACTACATGGAGCGCCATGGCATTCCCATGCGGCGCGACACCAATGCGGGGGAGCTTGCCCTATGACGTTCACCATCGAAGATCTCGACAAGCGCATCGCCTCGCGCGCCGGCGCCTCGCCGGACGAGAGCTATACGGCAAAGCTGCTCAAGGACGGGGTCGAGCGCTGCGCCAAGAAATTCGGCGAGGAATCGGCCGAAATCATCATCGCGGCGGTGACCAAGGACCGCCGCGCCACCGAGAGCGAAGCCTCGGACGTGATCTACCACCTGCTGGTGCTGCTGCGCGCCGCCGGTGTGCCGCTGAGCGACGTGATGGCGCAGCTCGAGCGCCGCACCGCCCAGAGCGGGCTGCAGGAAAAGGCCTCGCGAGGGAAAGCCTGATGGCCGAACGCTACGCCCCCTACCTCACCTTCACCAAGGCCGAGTGGAGCCGCCTGCGCGCCGACGAGCCGATGACGCTCGAGCCCGCCGACGTCGATCGGCTGCGGGCGCTGAACGACCCGATCTCTTACGCCGAAGCGGAAGAGATCTACCTGCCGCTCAGCCGCCTCATCTCGCTCTATGTCGAAGCGACGCAGGAGCTGCACCTGGCCTCGACGAAATTCCTCGGCGCCGATGCGCGACGCGTCCCCTACATCATCGGCGTTGCGGGTTCGGTGGCCTCGGGCAAGTCGACCACGTCGCGTATCCTCAAGGCGCTGCTCAGCCGCTGGCCGAGCTCGCCCAAGGTGGATCTCGTCACCACCGACGGCTTCCTCTACTCGGGCGCCCAGCTCACCGAAATGGGGTTGATGGAGCGCAAGGGGTTTCCGGAGAGCTACGATCGCGCCGCGCTGGTGCGCTTTCTCACCGACATCAAGTCGGGCAAGCCCGACGTGAAGGTGCCGGTCTACTCGCACCTCGTCTACGACATCGTGCCCGGCGAGTTCATCACCGTGGATAGGCCCGATATCCTGATCGTCGAGGGGCTGAACATCCTGCAGCCGGGCGAGCTGCCGAAATCCGGCAAGCCGATCCTGTTCGCTTCGGACTTTCTCGACTTCTCGATCTTCATCGACGCCGACGAGAAGGACCTCACCGCCTGGTTCATGGAGCGCTTCCGGCGCCTCAGGCAGACGGCCTTCGCCGACCCCAAGAGCTTCTTCCACCGCTTCACCCAGATGAGCACCGAGGAGGCCGAAAAGTTCGGCCTCTGGGCCTGGACCGATATCAACCTGCCGAACCTGCGCGACAACATCCTGCCGACGCGCTCACGCGCGGATTTGATCCTGACCAAGGGTGGGAGCCACCGGATCGAGCGCGTGGCGTTGCGGAAGGTCTAGTGGTGCGCCTCGGTGGGCGCGATCGATGCTCACCCACAAGGTGTCATCCCTGCGAAGGCAGGGATCCAGCTCTCGGCTGGCGCGGGCTGAGGAATGGACCCCTGCCTTCGCAGGGGTGACAGCCGGTGACTGGGGCCGCCCCCTCCACCATGCTTCGCATGGTCCCCCTCCCCCGTTTCACGGTGGAGGATCACGGAGAGACCGACCGCCTAAACCCCCACCCCATGCTGCGCCGCCATGGCGCGGAGGTCGGCGACCGGGCGGGCGCCGATGTGGCTGATCACTTCGCTGGCGGCGAGGCAGCCGGCCTGGAGGGCCGTCTTGAGGTCCCGCTCGCGCGAGATGGCAAGCAGGAAGCCGGAGGCGAAGAGGTCGCCGGCGCCAGTGACGTCCACCACTTCAGGAACGGCATAGGCCGGTACGGTGATGATCTCGCCATTGTGGATCGCCATGGCGCCCTGGGCACCCATGGTGATGGCGGCGAGCTCGGCGTCCTTGGCGATGGCCTGGACGGCACCGTGATAGTCGGTCTGGTAGAGTGCCTTCAGCTCTTCGATATTGCCGAACACCACATCCATGGTCTTGGACCGGATGAGGTCGAGGAACTCGTCGCGGTAGCGGTTGACGCAGAACGGGTCCGACAGGGTGAAGGCGGCGAGCCGCTCATGCTTGTGCGCATAGTGCGCCGCCTGGACGAAGGCCTTCTTGGCTTCCGTCGGATCCCACAGGAAGCCTTCCATGTAGGTGACCGTGGCGGCGCCGATCTCGTCTTCCTTGATGTCGGCCGTGGTCAGCTGGTGGCAGGCGCCTAGGTAGGTGTTCATCGTGCGCTCGCCGTTCGGCGTGAGCAGGATCATCGAACGTGCCGTCGCAGGACCATCGACGAGGCGCGACACGCCGTAGTGGACGCCCGTCCGCGACATGTCCGTGGCGAACACGTCGCCCAGCTCGTCGTCCGCCACCTTGCCGACGAAGGCGGCACGGCCACCGAGCGAGGCGACGCCGGCGGCGGTATTGCCGGAGCTGCCGCCGGAGATCTGCTGCTTGTCGGCGGGCATGCGCGCGTAGAGGTATTCTGCCCGCTCGGCATCGATGAGGTGCATGATGCCTTCCGACATCCCCTCGCGCTCGATGAAATGGGGATCGATGGGGGCAATCACGTCGACAATGGCGTTGCCGATGGTCAGAACGTCGAACCGGCCGTCGGCCATTGGTGATCCTGTCGCAAGTACGAAACGCGCCAGAGGCCGGAAATAAAGGAGATTTCCGCCCCGCGCAACCAGCCGAAGGGTCAGGCGCCCCTGGGAAGCGGCGTCTTGGGCTCGAACCGGCACCACTCGCGGATCAGGCAACGCCAGCACTCGGGCTTGCGTGCCTTGCAGACGTAGCGACCATGCAGGATCAGCCAGTGATGCGCGTGCAGCAGGTACTGATCCGGGATGACCTTGAGCAGGCCGAGCTCGACCTCGAGCGGGTTCTTGCCCGGCGCGAGGCCGGTACGATTGGAGACGCGGAACAGGTGGGTGTCGACCGCGATGGTCGGCTGGCGGAAGGCGATGTTGAGGACGACATTCGCCGTCTTCCGCCCGACGCCCGGCAGGCTCTCGAGCGACTCGCGATCCTGTGGCACTTCCGAGCCGAACTTCTCGATCAGGATCAGGCTGAGGGCATGGACGTTCTTTGCCTTGCCGCGGAACAATCCGATCGTCTTGATCCGCTCCTCAATGCCCGCGACGCCCAGCGCCGCCATCTTCTCGGGCGTATCGGCGATGGCGAAGAGGCCCTTCGTCGCCTTGTTGACGCCGGCGTCGGTCGCCTGGGCCGAAAGCACCACCGCGACGAGCAGCGTGAAGGGGTTCACGTAGTCGAGCTCGCCCTTCGGTTCGGGCTCGGCCGCCGCAAAAGCGCCGAAAATGGCTTCGACATCTGCCTTCGGCAGCGATTTCAATTTTCTGGGCGCCATTCCGTCATCCCCAATCTAGGCTTATAGTGATGCCCAAGATGACGACGCAAACGCAAGCGCGACCGCTTTTCGCGGCGAAGCTGACGCCCCATCGCTCGATGGGACGGAAGGGCGTTCGCACCGTGGTGGCGCTGGTCGCGGTGCTCGCGACCATTCCCGGCATCGTCTTCTTTTCGCTCGGCGCCTGGCCGATCGTCGGCTTCATGGGGCTGGACGTGGCGCTGATCTGGTGGGCGCTCGCCGCGCACCAGCGCGACGGCAAGCGCTACGAGGAAGTGACGCTCTGGCCCGACCAGCTCGAGCTGAAGCAGGTCGATGGCAGCGGCAAGCAGACGCTGAGCCGGTTCAACCCCTATTTCGTCAAGCTGGTCATCGATCGCGATTTCAACGAGCGCACGACCGGCATTCACCTGCGCGCCGGCGAGACCGACGTGGTGATCGGCGCCTTCCTGAACCAGGACGAGAAATCGAGCTTTGCCAAGGCCTTTGGCACGGCGCTGAAGCGGGCGCGCAACTAGCCATTAGCGCGTGAAAACCGGGTCGCGTCGGCGCCGCCGCGCACCTATGTTGCGGCCATGAGCAAGCACGAAACCATCATCGCCAATTCCGACTACGAGACCGTCCAGGCCGCGATCGCTTATCTCAGCGAGACACTGGCCGACGAAGTCGACCTGCCGCGCTTTGCGCGCGCCATCGGGCTGACGGAACGCCAGCTCGTCGATCTGTTCCGCCGCTGGTGCGGCCTCAGCCCCAAGACCTTCGCCCAGGCAGTGGCGCTGAATCACGCCAAGAAGCTGCTGGTCGACAAGCAGAGCGTGCTCGACACGACCTACGAGGTCGGGCTGAGCTCGACCTCGCGCCTGCACGACCTGTTCGTCACCCACGAGGCCATGCCGCCCGGCGCCTTCCGCAATCGCGGCGAGGGCATGGAGATGGTCTGGGGCATCGCGCCGTCGCCTTTCGGCACCGCGGTGCTGACCATGACGGAGTACGGCCTCTCCGGCATCGGCTTTGCCGACGACAGCATGAGCGTCGAGGCGGCCTTCGAGGATCTCGCCAATCGCTGGCCCAATGCCAGCTATCGCCGCGACGACAAGGCGATCGCCCCGGTCGCGGCCCGGGTGTTCGACCCCAAGCGCTGGGACCCCGAACAGCCGGTGCGCGTCGTGCTGATCGGCACAGATTTCGAGGTGAAGGTCTGGGAGACGCTGCTGAAGATCCCGGTGGGGAAGGCGACGACCTACCAGACCGTCGCCGAACATATCGGCAAGCCGACCGCGGCACGCGCAGTGGGCGCGGCGGTTGGCAAGAACCCGATCAGCTTCGTGGTGCCCTGCCACCGGGTGGTGGGCTCGACCGGCGCGCTCACGGGCTACCACTGGGGTGTACCGCGGAAGCGCGCGATCCTCGGCTGGGAGAGCGGGGTGGTGGGCGCCTAGAGCGCCACCGTACCTTCGAGAGCGCCGTTGGCGTCGATCTTGTAGACCACCGGCTCGCCAGTCGCGAGTTCGCGCTTGAGGATCTGCTCGGGCGTCAGCTTTTCGATCGACATGACGATCGAGCGCAGCGAGTTGCCGTGGGCGGCGACGAGGACGGTCTTGCCGGCCTTGAGCAGGGGCAGGATTTCCTTGTCGAAGTACGGCAGCGTGCGCGCCGCGGTGTCCTTGAGGCTTTCGCCGCCCGGCGGGGGGACGTCATAGGAACGGCGCCAGATCAGCACCTGCTCCTCGCCCCACTTGGCGCGCGCGTCGTCCTTGTTGAGGCCGCTGAGATCGCCGTAGTCGCGCTCGTTGAGCAGCTTCGAGCGGGTGATCGTGACCTCGGTGATACCGAGCGTCTCGAGGATCAGGTCGAGCGTGTGCTGGGCCCGGCGCAGGGCCGAAGTGAAGTAGACATCGGGGGTGAGGCCGGCCTTCTTCAGCCGTTCGCCGGTCGCCTTGGCTTCGCCGATGCCCTTCTCGGTCAGGTCCGGATTGCGCCAGCCGGTGAAGAGGTTCTTGAGGTTCCACTCGCTTTCGCCATGGCGCACGAGGATCAGCGTACCGGTCATCGAATAAATCCCTGTCAGTTGAAGCCGAGCACGTCGGCCATGGAGTAAAGGCCCGGGCGCTGGTCGCGCGCCCAGAGCGCCGCCCGCACTGCGCCTTCGGCGAAGAGCGCGCGATTGTCGGCAATGTGGTTGAGCTCGATCCGCTCGGATGCGCCGGCGAGGATCACCTTGTGCTCGCCGATGACGCTGCCGCCGCGCAGCGAGGCAAAGCCGATGCTGCCCGGCTGGCGCGCGCCGGTATGGCCGTCGCGACCGCGCTCGGAATGATCCTTGAGGGTGATGTTCCGGCCGGCCGCGGCGGCTTCGCCCAGCATCAGGGCCGTGCCCGAGGGGGCGTCGACCTTCTTGTTATGGTGCATCTCGAGGATTTCGATATCGAAACCCGGGAGCGCCGCCGCTGCCTGCTTGACGAGGCCGAGCAGCAGGTTGAGCCCGAGCGAGAAATTGCCCGCCATGACGATCCGCGCGCCGTTTGCGGCGGCCGCGGCAATGGCCGCTTCATCGGCTTCGGTGCAGCCGGTGGTGCCGATGATGTGGATGAGGCCGCGCCTGGCCGCCTCGTTGGCGAGCGCTACCGAATTGGCGGGCGCGGTGAAATCGAGGATGGCATCGACGCCGGTCAGCGCCGCGTTGACATCGTCGGTGACGATGACGCCGATCGGCTCGGTGCCGCCGGCATCCTTGCCGATGGCGGGCGCGCCGGCGCGGTCGAAGGCTGTCGCGACCACGATGCCCGGCGTCGCGGTGACGGCCCGGATATTGGCGCCGCCCATGCGGCCGCCCGCTCCGGCAATCGCGACCTTGAGATCAGACATATCGGCTCCGACAACAGCTAGCGCCGCCTATAACCCACCGGGGGCCGGCGCAGTCAAGCGACGCGCTTCTGGCCGCCCATCTGCGCGAGAATGTCGAGCGCCGCCGCGCGGGGGCTGGCCGCCGCGGTGATCGGCCGGCCGACGACGAGGTGGCTCGCACCGGCATTGAGCGCCTCGGCTGGACCCATGACGCGCTTCTGGTCGCCGTGGGCAGCGCCGGCGGGCCGGATACCGGGAGTGACGATGGCGAGCTTCGGCCCCACGATACCGCGGACCATCTCCGCCTCGTTGGGCGAGCAGACGATGCCGCCAATGCCCGCCTCGCCGGCCTGCCCGGCACGCAGCGAGATCAGCCCGGCGACGTCGCGGGAGTAACCGGCCTCGATGAGATCAGCATCGTCCATCGAGGTCAGCACGGTGACGCCGAGCACGGTGAGGTCCGATCCGGCCGCTGCTCGGGCCGCGGCGCGCATTGTTTTGGGATAGGCGTGGACGGTGACCATGGTGGCACCGGTGCGGGCGATGGCGGCGACGCCCTTTTCGACCGTGTTGTCGATGTCGAGCATCTTGAGATCGAAGAACACGCGTTTGCCGGCGGCGAGCAGCGCCTTGCCCAGGTTCAATCCGTCGCCGCCGTAGAAGAGCTGGTAGCCGATCTTGTAGAAATCGACGGAGTCGCCGAGATCCGCGACCAAACGCTCGGCCTCGTCTCGCGTGTCGAGATCGAGGGCCACAATGAGAGTGCCTGCCATTGCTGTCTCCGGATTTTCCGGCTCTTGCCATGCGTTGCGGCACGGGGTCAAGCCTTGCCTTGGCATCGGCCGACACTCACTATGTCGCCATAGCATCACGGATTCGGTTGAACTTTCATGCAGATGCAGGCGCTTTCGACCACCGTCGCCTGGGTGCGGCTCGAGCGGGCCATGGCGGCGTTCGAGGCGGAGCTGAAGCGCAGGTTCGGGATCACCGGGCTGCAGCTGCAGGTGCTGCGCATCTGCGCCGAGCGCCCGCAACTGCCGCTCGCGGCTTTGCGCAAGGCGCTGGTGGCGCATCCGGCGACGTTGGGGCAATCGATCGACGAATTGCGGCGGATGGACCTCGTGACGGTGCGCACCGACCCGAAGGATCGGCGGGCCCGGCTAGTCGGGTTGACCGAAGCGGGCACGGCGCTCGTGGAGAAAACCCCGCTCGCCGGGCCGGTGCGGCTGCGCGAGGTGGATCACGATGTGGTGCGGCTCGATGCGCTGAAGTTGGCGCTCGAGGACGCGATCGAGCTGTTCGGGCTCGGGGAGTGGACGCCGGGACGCTAGAGGCCCGGGATCGCTGCGGGCAGGCTTTCCATCGCAGTCCACTCGGTCAGCAGTGCTCGGTCGCGGAGCCGGAACACGAAGACATTGCCGCCGCCTTTGTCGCCGTGGCGGCTCTGGTCCTCGCTGCGGGCGATGGGGCGGTTGCCGAGGTGGCACTTGAGCAGCGTGCCGACGGCGCCGTGGCCGGTGAAGACGATCGGCTTGGTCGGGTAGTTGCCCGCCAGTGCCGCTTCGAACGCGCCGACGACACGCCGCTGCGCGTCTCGTGACGTCTCCCAGCCCTCCACCGAGTCGTCGGGATGGGCGAAGAAGGCATCGGCCAGCTGTTCGAACCGCTCGCGCGGAACAAAACCGGTACTGGAGCGGTCGTTCTCGCCGAACTTATCCCCGCTCTCCACAGGCGCCTTGCACAGCGCTGCAAGAATTGCAGCGAGCTCGAGCGCCTTGGTTTCCGTGCTCGAGACGATCCGGGTGACGCCGACCAACAATTCGTGGTTCGCGAATCGTTCCGCGCGCTGGCGGCCGAGTTCGCTGAGACCCCAGCGCGGCACGGGCACATTGGGGTCCTGCACCACCTGCGGGTGGGTGACGTAGAGGCCGTAGCTCACCCTCAGATGCCGCCGCGCGAGAAGTGGGTGAGCTCGCGCACCATCTGGCCGACCTTCCACTGGATGTTCTTCTCATTGGGCTCGTCATTCTCGTCGAACACATCCGGATAGGGGCCGAGGCCGAGGAGGGTCGGCACCACCAACGCGCCGATCTTGCTGAGCGTGTCGCGCAGGTGCGAGAGCGCGAAGATGGTGGCGTACTTGCCGTCGCTCAGCCCGCCGATCCCGAAGATCGCGTGCTTGAACGGGTTCGGCTTTTCGCGGCTGACCCAGGAGATGATATTGGCGATCAGCGGAGTGACGCCACCATTGTATTCCGGCGAGATGATGAGGACGATGTCGGTGGTGCGGAACATCTCCGCCAGGCGCTTTGCCGCCTCCGGCGTCTCGCCGGCTTCCTCGATATCGTAGTTGAAGATCGGCATCTCGAACTCGGCGAGATCGAGGTCGGTTACCTCGACGCCGGCCTCGCGCAGTTTCTTCGACATATGCCGGCGCAGGTGCTCGTTGATCGAGTCCTTGCGCAGCGAACCACAGAGGGTGATGGCGGTCTTGGGGGCGGGCGTATCGGTCATGGCGCGGACGCTAGCCTGACCGACCGTTGCCCGCTAGCCCTCGAAAATGCTCTTGAGCTTGGCGAAGAAGCCTTCGGATGTCGGCGAGTTCTCGCGGGTCGACTCGCGTTCGAACTCTTCGAGCAGCTCGCGCTGGCGCTTCGACAGGTTCTGCGGTGTTTCGACGTCGAGCTGGACGTAGAGATCGCCGAAATCCTTCGAACGCAGGATCGGCATGCCCTTACCCTTCAGCCGGACGCGCTGGCCGGGCTGGGTGCCGCTCGCGACCTTCACCCGGGCCCGGGCGGCGTCGAGAGTCGGGACTTCGAACTCGCCGCCCAGCGACGCCGTGGTCATGGCGATAGGGACACGGGCATAGAGATCGGCACCGTCGCGCTGGAACAAGTCATGCGGTTTCAATGAGATGAAGATGTAGAGGTCGCCCGGCGGGCCGCCGCGCAGACCCGCCTCGCCTTCGTTGGCGAGCCGGATGCGGGTGCCGTCTTCGATACCCTTGGGAATATCGACGCTGAGCGTCCGGTTCTGCTGGCGCCGGCCCTGGCCGCCGCAATCGGTGCAGGGCTGCTCGAGAATCTGACCGCGGCCATTGCAGATCGGGCAGGTGCGTTCGATGGTGAAAAAGCCCTGCGCCGCGCGGACCTTGCCCTGGCCCTGGCAATGCCGGCAGGTCGACATGCCGGTGCCGGGCTTCGCGCCGGAGCCCTCGCAGGTGTCGCAGGTTGCAAGCGTCGGCACGTCGATATCGACGGTGCGGCCGACAAATGCCTCTTCGAGCGTGATTTCGAGATTGTAGCGGAGGTCCGAACCGCGCAGGCGCGACTGCCCTCCGCGACCGCCACGGCCGCCCATGAAGTCGCCAAAGATGTCCTCGAAGATATCGGACATCGACGAGGTGAATTCCGGCCCGAAGCCGCCGGGACCGCGGGCGCCGCCATTTTCGAAGGCGGCATGGCCGAAGCGGTCGTAGGCGGCGCGCTTCTGCGGGTCCTTCAGCGTGTCGTAGGCCTCGCTGATTTCCTTGAACTTGGTCTCGGCTTCGGCATTGCCCGGATTGCGGTCCGGGTGGAACTGCATGGCGAGCTTGCGGTAGGCGCCTTTCAGCACCGCTTCGTCGGCGCCCTTGGGCACCCCGAGCACTTCATAAAAATCGCGTTTGGCCAAAATCCGCCAGTCCTTGGTCGCCGATACGTCGCGTCCCCCGAGCGCATCGGCGTAGATAGGGAGTATTGTGCGGTCTTACCATAGGCAGACGCGCACTCAATCCCATCCGGCCCGGCGCAATGGCGATTCGCACCGGGTGTGGCGGATCAGCCCCCGAAAGCGGCGATGAGATTGCGGCTCAGCTGGCCCTGGGCGAACAGCGCCTTGTTGACGACGCGATAGAGCCCGAAAAAGCCATGCGTCACCCCGTCATAGACCGTCTCATCGACCCAGACGCCAGACCGGCGCATGGCGTCTGCGAGCGCCTCGCCCTCCGAACGCAGGGGATCGGCTTCGGCGATGATCACGGTGGCTGGAGGCAGGCCGTCGAGATCGAGCCGGCCAGCGACGTTCATCCGCACGTCGTGTGCTGCGTCCTTGCTGCGAAACAGCTTCCGGCTGGCCCATTCGAACGCCGCGGTCGACCACGGAAAGGCCTGCGCGTTCTCCTTGTGGGAGGGCAGGTTGAAGATCATGGCCGCCATTGGCGTGACCAGGCCCAGATGCAGCGGTTGCTGCTTCTCCTCGAGCCGCGCGCGCAGTGCCACGTTCACCGCCAGGTTCGCGCCCGAGCCTTCGCCGACAATGGCGGCGCGGCGGATATCGCCGCCAAGGCTGCCGGCATGGTCGATGAGCCAGCTCCAGGCGGCCCAGGCATCCTCGTGCGCGGCGGGGAAGCGATTCTCCGGCGCCTGCCGGTAGTGCGCCGAGACGACGACCGCATTGGTGCGGGCGGCGAGAAAGCGCGGCGTCGCATCATACTGGTCCACGTCGCCGATAACGAAGGCGCCGTCGTGGAAGTAGAGCACCAGCGGCCGGTTGCCTGCGGTTTCGACCTGCGGGGCATAGACGCGGATGCGGATGTCGTTGGTTGGGCCCGGGATGAGCCGCATCTCCATGCCGACGCCCATGTCGTCGATCTGGTCGCGGAGGATCCGGCGCAGCGCCATATCGAGCGAGGGCAGCGCCCGCGCTTCAGGCGAAGTGCAGTCCTCGATCGACTTGCCGCCCATGGATTTCAGCACGTTGATCACGTGCTGCATGTCGGAATCCAGCCGTTCGGCCGGTGACAGCCCCGCCGCCGGAGATTCGCCGTTATGGGCGAAATCCCGTACCTCCACCGATGACATAGTTAGTCCTCTCGCCGCCCCAGCGGTGTCCCCGTGGCCTGGGGAACCGCCTCCTTCGGATGCAAACCGCTGCTGACGGCACCTGCACCCACCTCAACCTCCCCAGCATTAGCGGCCGATGTGAAGACATTTGGGCCGCCTTGCGGCGGGATTTGGAAGAGTTCGGGGCGGGAACATAAGGGTTATCCCCGCACAATTGGTGGGGTGATTCACGTGGAACAGGCGGTGCTGCGTTGGCGCCGTCAATGTCCCACAAACTCGGTGTCATCCCGGCGCAGGCCGGGATCCATCACGAGATGCCTCGGCTGCCGGGTGGGGGCGGAAAGACCTCATGATGGGCCCCGGCCTGCGCCGGGGTGACCCTGTGGGTGGGAGAGTCCGTCCAAAGCAAAGGGCCCAGCGCTTGGCTGGGCCCCTCTTATTCCTTCAGCAAAGAACTTAGGCCGACTTCTTGTCGTCCTTGACCTCTTCGAACTCGGCGTCGACGACGTCGTCGTCAGCGCCGCCATCCGTGCCGGCCGCCTTGGCTTCGGCTTCCGCCTGCGACGCCTTGTACATGGCCTCGCCGAGCTTCATCGAGGCCTCGGCCAGCGCCGCGGTCTTTTCCTTGATCGCCTCGGCATCGTCGCCCTCGATGACGTTGCGCACGTCGTTGAGCGCGGTCTCGATCGCGAGCTTTTCCTCGGCGGTGACCTTGTCGCCATAGTCCTTCAGCGACTTCTCGGTCGAGTGGATCAGCGATTCGGCCTGGTTCTTGGCTTCCACCGCATCGCGCTTCTTCTTGTCCGCCTCGGCGTTTTCCTGGGCTTCCTGCACCATGCGCTCGATATCGGCGTCCGACAGGCCGCCAGAGGCTTGGATGCGGATCTGCTGCTCCTTGCCGGTGCCCTTGTCCTTGGCCGAGACGTTCACGATGCCATTGGCGTCGATGTCGAACGTCACCTCGATCTGCGGCACGCCGCGCGGGGCCGGCGGAATGCCGGCGAGGTCGAAGTTGCCGAGCAGCTTGTTGTTGGCTGCCATTTCACGCTCGCCCTGGAAGACGCGGATGGTCACCGCGTTCTGGTTGTCTTCGGCGGTCGAGAAGGTCTGGCTCTTCTTGGTCGGGATCGTGGTGTTGCGGTCGATCAGGCGGGTGAACACGCCACCCAGCGTCTCGATGCCCAGCGACAGCGGGGTCACGTCGAGCAGCAGCACGTCCTTGACGTCGCCCTGCAGCACGCCGGCCTGGATGGCGGCGCCCATGGCCACGACTTCGTCAGGGTTCACGCCCTTGTGGGGCTCCTTGCCGAAGAAGTTCTTCACCGTCTCGACGACCTTGGGCATGCGGGTCATGCCGCCGACCAGCACGACTTCGTCGATCTGGCTGGCATTGACGCCCGCGTCCTTGAGGGCCTGCCGGCACGGCTCGACCGTCTTGGCGATGAGGTCATCGACCAGCGATTCGAACTTGGCGCGGGTGAGCTTCAACGTCAGGTGCTTTGGACCCGAAGCGTCGGCGGTGATGAAGGGCAGGTTGATTTCGGTCTGGGTCGCGCTCGAGAGCTCGATCTTGGCCTTTTCGGCTGCTTCCTTCAGGCGCTGCAGCGCAAGCTTGTCCTTGCGCAGGTCGATGCCCTGGTCCTTCTTGAACTCGTCGGCGAGGTAATCGACCAGACGCATGTCGAAGTCTTCGCCGCCCAGGAACGTGTCGCCGTTCGTGGACTTCACCTCGAACACGCC